>MDTF01015197.1_pt1 | contig 27095 bp, 22 predicted proteins | sample 811191 | NCBI WGS metagenome assembly MDTF01 (sample SAMN05326649, study PRJNA326480) | marine metagenome | isolation source: seawater | place: Southern Ocean | collected 2011
CCTGCACCTGTTTCACTGGTATCATACAAATCGGGCAAGCCAAAATAGGCGTGCCCAAGTTCGTGAGCCATTACACCTATGGTAGCATCCCATGTATTGGTTGAACTACTCCCTTGACGTTCACCAAATTGAGAGAAGCCGTTTTGACCATATGCTGAAGAGGTTAGCCCCAGGAGTCGGACGTTGTCCAGAGTAATACCGTGTTCTCCTGACTCATCTGCGTAGCTTCCATCTCCATTTACATCACAGAGTAAAGTTGTAGCCATGCCCCAGATCCCTCCCGGAGTATTGATACTTGACGCGCTTTCCCCTCCGGCTACCATAAAAATAACTTGTAATTCAGTTACACTGAGCTTGCCGTTGTTGTCAGTGTCATAGGACGCAAAATCAAAGCTGGAACTGGAATCCGCTTCGGTGATTGCTTTGGAAGCATAACAGGCCCAGGAGTTTTTCTGTGTGTTGGGGTGATTCTCCGGCATATTTACTGTAATAACTCCGTCATTGGTACAACCGGATGTCTCTGATGCGGGTGAAAACTGATACTTGCTATAGGTAGTTTCAGCCAGATAATGATTCATTTGTCCATCACTTGTACCGAACATTTTATTAGACCAAGTAGTTTCATCACTACTAAAACAAGCATTATTATATTGTACACGCACCATAAGTAATGGGACCTTTGTTGATGCTGTCAGTGTGCTGTTTGATAAGCACGAACCTTTATCAGAAGGCGTAATTGTATAACATGGAGAAGAAGAAGTTGAACTTGACTCATCCTCTTTTTTACTGCAGGAAATTAGGAACAAAAGCAGAGAAACACTCAAAATTAGGAAGTACCTGAGATGTTTTAGAAAATGCTGCATGTAGAAGATTTTCTTGAAGTTTATTGCTTATCAAATAACAAGACAACCACGCGGGATGGCGGAGAGAGAGGGATTCGAACCCTCGGTACAGTTTCCCGTACACACGCTTTCCAAGCGTGCTCCTTAAGCCACTCGGACACCTCTCCAAAGTAAATTATGGACGGCAAATATAACCAAAAGGTAATGCAATATTCAAGGAAAAATAATCGCACATTTGTAATTCAAAAATCATAATTCAATGAATTTTAAAAAATACTGGGATTCAGCTCTCCCTATTAATCAATATTTAAAAAATTTGCTACAATCAATAAAAAGAGAAGATGAGCCAAAAGATCAATATCTCCCTATTAATAAACAACGCGTTAAAAGATTACTCAATAACTTTAAATTAAATCCAGAAGTTGAATCTGCAGCATTAAATATAAAATTTAATGCTCGTTGGTTAATTATCAATGAGAATTGGTGCGGAGATGGAGCCCAAATCTTACCCGTTCAAGATGCAATAGCACGTGCATCTAATGGAAAAATTGAAGCTCGTGTATTGTTAAGAGAGGAGAACCTAGATTTAATGGATCAATTTCTTACAAATGGATCAAGGAGCATCCCCAAGACAATAATGCTTAGCGAGGACTTTCAGTTATTAGATAGCTTGGGAAGTAGGCCGAGTGAAGCTAATTCTCTTGTTAAGAGAATTAAATCTGATCCGACTATAGCGCATTCTTATAATGAAAAATTACATAAATGGTATGCAAAAGACAAACAACAGGCCATTCAAACGGAGATCTTGAGATACTTAATTTCAAAGTGATGTTGAACTTTTTTTTAAAAGAGTCTATTTAAAGAGTTCGCTCTCCAGCTAAATCATCAAGAAAAAGTTCTCTAAAAGCCTTACCTCGTTTACCATGACCAAGTAACCACATTGTTTTAGTAATTGTCGCCTCTAATGTCATATCTCCCGCAGAGAGAACATTCGAATTTCGTAATATGCGAGATGATGCATATGCTGGTTGAGAAACGCCTCCCATTCTACATTGTGAAGCATTTATAATCATAACACCCTTTTCGTGAGCTTCATCCAATAAAGATGGAAGCCAGTTCAACTTTGGAACATTTCCACTTCCATAAGTATGCAGGATAATTGCATTCCGCTTCGACTCAAGAACGAGAGCCCTAGAAATCTCTTCATCGATACCTGGGAATAGGGTCAATATACCAACCGAAGGATCTAGATTATTTTTACAGAAATAACTTTCGACAGGAGCTAAAGTATGCTGTTTATTTATATCAATATGAACACCAACATTGGCTAAAACTGGGTAATTAGGACTTGAAAAAGCCTCAAAGGCCTGAGAACTTCGTTTATAAACACGATTTCCTCGAAATAGCTTGTTTTCAAAATATACAGCGACTTCTTTAATAATAGCAGTTTCATCATTCTTTCGAGCCATTGCAAGCTCGATGGATGTAATTAAATTCTCACGACCATCGCTCCTTAGTACACCAATAGGTAATTGGCTCCCAGTTAAAATAATAGGCTTAGAAAAGTTATTTAGCATAAAACTTAAAGCAGACGCTGTATACGCCATAGTATCGGTGCCATGAAGAATAACAAAACCATCGTATTGATCACGGTTATTATTCAAAATGTCTGCCAACTTTATCCAGTGATTATGATTTATATCGCTCGAATCTAAAGGCTCCCAAGCCTGAATTGTTTCGATATCACATTCTAGCTGGTTTAATTCTGGGACTTGTCTTAATACTTCATCAAAATTAAATGGGGACAAGTCTCCTTCAGGGCTTTGAACCATCCCAATTGTACCACCGGTATAAACAAGCAGAAGTTTCATTTTAAAAAGACAGATCGAGCGTTAGCAGATGTTATTGTATCTATCTCTTGCACTGAATAACCCAGTTTATCAGAAAGAAAAATAGCTATGTTTTGAATGTGTGAACTTTCATTTCTCTTACCTCGATGTGGAACAGGAGCTAAATAAGGACTATCAGTCTCCAGCACAATTCGATCAAGGCCTATCTCTGAAAGCACATTTGCAATATTAGAATTCTTAAATGTTGCAACACCGCCAATACCTAAATAATGACCCATGTCTATTAGCTCACGTGCAATTTCTAAAGAGCCTGAAAAGCAATGTAAAACGCCCTTTAATTCAGGACATTTTCTTTCTCGTAAAACTTTCAAAGTTGCCTCCCAAGCGTCTCTAACGTGCATACTGAAGGGTTTATCATATTTTAAGCACCAATCTAATTGATGATTCAAAGCTTGAATCTGTTGACCGATATTTGATTTATCCCAGTATAGATCTAGTCCAATCTCTCCCACTGCAATAAAGGCTGATGGGTTAGCTTCCCATAATTTATCGTATCGGTCAAGAATTTTCTCCCAGTCACCCTTAATCTCGCACGGATGTAATCCCAACATAAGCTCAATATAATTTGGATATCTTTCTTGAAGACTGTTCATCCTAACAAGACTTTCATCATCAACATTAGGCAGATACATACTCGTTACCCCTACAGATAAAGCTCTATTAACTACTTCATCTATGTCTTCTAAAAACTTTGAGCTATCTAAATGCGTATGTGTATCGATCAAAATTTTCTAATAATTACAGATCCAAAGCTTTTTTAATATCACCTTGCATTAAAACATCAACAGGGTTTTCTAAGGCTTCTTTAATTGCTACCAATGTACCAACTGATTCTTTGCCATCAATAATCCTATGATCATAGCTAATTGCTACATACATAATCGGGCGAACGACAATTTTACCATCAACAACAACAGGCCTTTCAACAATGTTGTGCATTCCAAGAATTGCTGACTGAGGAGGATTTATGATAGGAGTACTTAACATAGACCCAAAAACACCACCATTTGTAATTGTAAAGCATCCTCCTGTCATTTCGTCTACGGTTATTTTACCATCTCGGACTTTTATTGCCAAACTTTTTATCTCTGATTCCACAGCCGCAAATCCTAATTTATCTGCATCCCTTACAACTGGCACCATCAGACCTTTCGGCCCACTTACAGCGACAGATATATCCATAGAATCAAAGCTCACCATATCGTCTCCATCGATCATACTTGCTACTGTTGGATATTCTTTGAGTGCACGAACAACGGCAAGGGTGAAGAAACTCATGAAGCCAAGACCAACTTCATGTTTTTTCTTAAAATCCTCTTTATATTTTTTACGCAAATCCATAATTGGCTTCATATCAACTTCATTAAAAGTTGTAAGCATAGCCGTTTCATTTTTTACTGATACAAGTCGTTTCGCAAGCTTTCGACGCAAAGAGCTCATCCTCTGTCGATTTTGTCCACGAACCTCTCCAGCTGGAGATGTACCCATAGAAACCTCCGCATTAACTGCATCTTCTTTTGTTATTCGCCCGTCTTTACCAGTCCCTTTTACGGAAGACACAGAGACCCCTTTTTCCTCTAAAATCTTTTTTGCTGATGGGCTTGGTGTTCCACTAGCATAAGTGCTTTGAGATGACACATTGGGAGCATTATTGGTTATGGACTCTTGTGCTGAGGGCGACTTTTTGATTTCTTTTGGAGCTACCGCTGAAGTGTCGATTTTACAAACTACCTCACCAACACCCACTATACTTCCAGACTCATAAAGTATTTCAATTACCCCACTCATCTCCGCTGGCAATTCAAGTGTTGCCTTATCTGAATCAACCTCAGCTATAGCTTGGTCTTTCTCCACGTAGTCACCGCTATTTACTAACCAATCTGCGATTTCAACTTCGCTTATGGATTCACCGGGCGAAGGGACTTTCATATCAAGAATCATAGTACTGAATATTAACTGTCAAACGTTTGAGTTACTAGGTCGTTTTGAATTTGATTAGCGGCTTGTTTAGATCCTGGTGCAGTAGAGGCTGAAATTTTAGGAGAAATACACTTAAATGGATATTCTGTGTTTACCCTAAGGTAAGTCCAGGCTCCCATGTTAGCAGGCTCCTCTTGAACCCATATCAAATTAATGCTCTTATTATATCTCGCTAATTCTTTATCAATTTCTTTCTGAGGTAATGGATATAATTGCTCTAATCGAATAAGAGCCGTTTTTTTATCATTACGTTTATTTCTTTCCTCTAAAAGTTCATAGTATAACTTTCCTGAACAAAAAACCACTTTATTTATTTCACTTTCTTCTAATTTGTCTGCTATCAAAAGTTGAAATCTACCAACACTTAGTTCGTCCATAGTGGATTTAGCCATTGGATGACGCAGTAAGCTTTTAGGACTCATTACAATCAAAGGTTTTCTAAATTTCAAATGCATTTGACGACGTAGTAAATGAAAATGGTTAGCAGGTGTAGTTGGGTTGCAGACAAACATATTCTCTTGAGCACAGAGTTGAAGAAAACGCTCAAGGCGTGCCGAAGAATGTTCAGCTCCTTGACCCTCGTAGCCATGAGGAAGCAATAAAACAAGACCATTTTGCACTTTCCATTTATCTTCTGCCGCAGCTATAAATTGATCGATAATAATTTGAGCACCATTTGAAAAATCTCCAAACTGAGCCTCCCAGATTACTAATGTTTGAGGACTAGCCATTGCATAACCATAATCATATCCTAAAACCGCATATTCTGAGAGATGAGAATTGTAAATAGCAAATCTACCCTTCGAATTTGGCACATTATCAAGTAATGAAACTTCTTCTTCGGAATCTTCTAATGTGATTATGGCATGACGATGCGAGAAGGTACCTCTCTCAACATCTTCTCCAGAAATTCTGACGTTAAACCCGTCTTGGAGAAGCGTTCCATAAGCTAGCATTTCAGCCATGCCCCAATCCAAGGAATTTTGATTAAAAGCCATTTCAGCTCGATCACTAATTAGGCGTACTATTTTTTTGAAGAATTTTTTATCTGGCGGTAACGTTGTTAGAGCTCTAGCTACACCATCTAACCTTTTTCGTTCTAGACCAGTATCAGGTTTACGAAAGACGTCACCACTCTTTGCTCTTGGGAATCCGTTCCATTCGTCTAACATGAATGGAACAATTTTATTTTTCTCTATTTTTTTTGCATCGTCAAATAGGCCTTCCAACATTTTTTTAAACTCAACTTCCATATCCCCAACAATATTTGAGGCAACCTCTCCATTTGCAACAAGTTTGTCAAAATAAATTTTTCTTGGATTAGGATGAGTAGAAATTATCTTATATAAAAGTGGTTGCGTAAATCGAGGTTCATCTCCTTCATTATGCCCATACTTTCGATAACACAGAAGGTCAATGAAAACATCTTTTTTCCATCTTTGCCGATATTCAATTGCAAAGCGCATAGCATGTATTACAGCTTCAGCATCGTCTCCATTAACATGCAACACGGGCGCAAGAACAACTTTTGCCACGTCAGTGCAGTAGGTGGAGGAACGACCATCAGTAAAGTTCGTAGTAAATCCTACCTGATTATTAATCACCACATGAATAGTTCCTTCTGTTCCATATCCGGATAAACTCTCCATCTGAATCACCTCATAAACCACACCTTGACCGGCAATAGCTGCATCTCCATGAATCATAATGGGCAATACCTTGTTAGGCTGTTCTGAATAATTAGACTTGCTTTTTGCTCTAGATATTCCAGCAACAATTGGATCAACAGCTTCAAGGTGAGAAGGGTTAGGGGCAATGTTCAATTTTATTTTTTTTCCATTATCAAGAATTCTTTCTGCTGAATAACCCAGATGATATTTTACATCTCCATCAAAATCAGCTTCTTCAAATTCTTTCCCCTCAAATTCAGAAAATATATGCGATGCCGGTTTACCAAAAATATTTGTTAGAACATTCAATCGGCCTCTATGAGCCATTCCCAAAACTACCTCTTCCACTCCTAAATCAGCAGCTTTCTGAAGCATAAAGTCAAGACCAGGAATTAAATTTTCCGCTCCTTCTATTGAAAATCTCTTTTGACCTACAAATTTTGTGTTTAAAAAACTCTCAAAAGCAACGGCTTCATTCAGCTTATGCAAAATATGAAGCTTCTCATTCGAGTCAAGAAGAGGAGAGTTCTCATTGGGTTGAATGAACTTTTGAATCCAATTAATAACATCAGGCTCACGAACGTACATATACTCTACGCCAATAGAGCGACAATATGTATTTTCAAGATGGCTCAAAATATCTTTTAGTTTAGCTGGAGATTTCAAACCAAGCTGAGAAGCAGCTTGAAACATTAATTCTAGATCTGAATCCGATAAACCAAAGTTTTTTAAGGATAAATCAGGACTGTATTGGCGTCTCGAGCGCACAGGGTTTGTTTGAGTGAAAAGATGACCGCGTGTTCGATATCCATGAACCAGATTCAATACTGCAAATTCCTTTCTTACTTCGTCAGGAACCGCTATGTTCTCATCATTTAAAACATCTCCAAAATCAGATCTGGAAAAATCATATCCTTGAAAAAAAGCTCTCCAGGATGGCTCTACAGAATCTGGACTTGAAACGTACTGCTGGTATAAGTCTTCAATGAAGCCAATATGTGAGGTCCCTAAAAAGGAAAAACGATCCATAGAATTATGTTGTTCAGAATGTCAAAATTACGTCAATTTAAGACCTTATATACTTGAAGTTTAGGCTTTTTCACACATCAATAAGTAATAATTATACTTCCCTATCATAAATCCAATTCGCAAAACTCTCCAGATCCTTAATATCGCAACTTTCACTTTTAACCTGATGAAGCGAAGCAATTGCAAGATCAAAATGTTTTTTACGCTGAACATCAGCATAAATACGACTTCCTGAAGATTCCATAGCAGAAAGTATTTCAGCAATTTTATTATCTGATTCAGATCGAAGTATTGATTTCAAAAGATCTGGCTTATGATTTGAAAGATGTATCCAAAGAATAGTTTTCTTCTTAGATCGAATATCACCTCCTAGTTTTTTACCAAATATTTCTGGAGATCCATAAGCATCCAATAAATCGTCATGGATTTGAAAGCTTGTCCCTAGCTCCAATCCAAAATTAAAAAGTGATTTTGAAGCTTTTTTCGATGCCCCAGAAATTAAGGAGCCCATCTGCAATGAACACCCAAGAAGAACAGCTGTTTTACTTCTTATCATTTGTAGATACTGTCCCTCTTCTATTCTCTCTTTAGACTCAAAGTCCATATCCATTTGCTGCCCCTCACACACCTCCAGTGCCGTCTGATTAAATGTATCAAGAAGATCGGATAAAATATGCTTTGGCGATTTAAGTAAAGACTTGTATGCCAGAACTAACAAAGCATCTCCAGATAATATACCTGTATTCACTCCCCAAGTTTCATGAACTGTAGGTTTCCCTCTACGGAGAGGTGCTTTATCCATAATATCATCATGGATTAGAGAGAAATTATGGAATCGTTCTACAGCATGTGCCACCGGTAATGCGAGTTGAGCATTACTTCCAAATGCCTCAGCAGCCATTAAAGCCAATACTGGCCTTAACCTCTTACCTCCCATGCTTAGAATATACCTTTGGGGAGCATAAAGTGTATCTGGTTGCCGATTCCACTCTGGTTCACTAAAATCAGATTCCATTGATCTTAAAAAGACTTGCTGTAGTCGTTCTACTGAATTCATTTTAGCAACGTTTGCAGATATTTACCGTAACCACTTTTTAAAAGAGGTTTTGATAATTCTAAAAGTTGGTCAGAGTTAATATAACCCATTTTAAATGCTACTTCTTCAATGCAAGCCACATTTACTCCAGTCCTGCGTTCAATAATATGAACAAACTGACCAGCCTCTAAAAGGCTATCAAAAGTACCTGTATCTAACCAGGCAGTGCCTTTTTCAAGAACTTTCACATGAAGAGCTTTTTGCTTCAAATAGACAGAATTAACATCTGTTATTTCGTATTCCCCTCTAGCGCTAGGTTCCAAATTTTCGGCAATTTCAATTACTTTATTATCATAAAAGTAGAGACCAGGAATGGCAAAATTACTCTTAGGTTCAATAGGTTTTTCTTGAAGAGAAATAGCATTACCATTATTGTCAAACTCAACAACACCATACCTTTCAGGATCGCTGACCTCATATGCAAAAACAACAGCTCCTTCTATATTTCGAGCCTCCTTGAGAGAGGTGATCATACTGCTTCCGTAAAAAATATTATCTCCCAGAATTAATGCCACGGAATCGGCTCCAATAAACTCTTTACCGATCACGAAAGCTTGTGCAAGACCATTGGGCTCTTGTTGAACAGCAAAAGAAAACCTACATCCAATTTTTTTTCCATCTCCAAGGAGCTTTTTAAACAGAGGTAAATCTTCAGGTGTGCTAATTAGTAAAATATCAGTAATTCCAGCTTCCATTAAAGTTGATAGTGGATAATAAATCATTGGCTTATCATAAACCGGCATCAACTGTTTACTAACAACAGAAGTTAACGGATGTAGTCTGGTTCCTGAACCTCCCGCTAGTATAATTCCTTTCATTCGTCTTCAGCTAAATCTATTAAAATATTCTCCATCTCTGAACCTGTCATTACTTTATCTAGTGATATAAGTAGACTCGGTAACAATATTAAATTTGAGAACATTGCAAATACTAAAGTAATGGAAACTAACAAACCTAGTGCTTGAGTGCCTCCAAAATCAGAGGCTAAAAAAATGAAAAAGCCGGAGAAAAGAACAATACTAGTATAAAACATACTAATTCCAGTTTCTCGAATAGCCGTAATTGCAGCTAGAGATATATTGTGTCCATTACCTATTAGCTCCTGTCTATATCTCGCTAAATAATGAAGTGTATCATCAATAGAAATTCCAAAAGAAATAGAAAAAATAAGAACTGTTGATGGCTTTACCGGAATACCGAACCACCCCATCAATCCAGCAGTCATCAAAAGAGGTAAAAGATTTGGGATAATTGCTACAACTACCATTCTCGGTGTTTTAAATAAAAAAGCCATAATTAAAGAGATGATAGCAATCGCCAAAAGCAAACTCAAGACCAAGTTGTTTATTAAAAATTTCGTGCTCCTGAGAAATATTAAACTCGCGCCAGTAAATTCTACGTCGTAGTCTTTTTTACTGAATGTACTGTCTGCTAAATTTTGAACATTTCGAACCAGGTTTATCATCTCTGGCCTTGGAAGGTCTTTAGCTTGAACAGAAATTCTAAGTTTTTGATTTTTATTATCCGAAAATCCCTTTGTTAAAACCCCTAAGTCTTTCGTCTTTAAATCTGGCATAGACGATGCTATTAGAGTTCGCTCTTGACTATTTGGCAAAGCATAAAATAAAGGATCGCCACCGTAATATGTCTGACGACCAAATTTCAACATGTCAACTAATGATAATGACCTCGAAAGCTGGGAAAAAGTGTCTAGGCTTGACTGAAAATAGTCAACACGCCTTAAAAGTTTTGATTTTTCAATGCCATTTTCAGAACGTGAATTAATTATTATCTCCAAAGGGATAACTCCACCCATTTCTTCTTCAAAGAATCTCATTTGAGTAACAAGAGGGTCGTTCGGATTTATATCTGTAGTTAGATTTCCTGTTGTTTCCATCAGTGTCATACCAACAACGCCAAAAATGCAAACCACCAAAGAACCTAGATATACCTTTTTTCTATGGGACTCAGAAATCCGGACTAGCCATTCAATCCATTTTGTAATCCATTTTTGATTCAAGTGATTATAGTGCCTTTTCTTAGGTTCGGAAAGCCAACTGTAGATTACTGGAATAATACTCAAAGAAAGAACGAATACTACAAGAATATTAATAGTAGCAGCAACGCCAAAATGGACAAGAGCATCACTTGATGTTAATGCGAAAGTTGCAAAGCCAAGAGCTGTAGTGGTATTTGTTAAAAAAGCAACCCCACCAATTTTTTTCACTGTGTGAAGAAGGGCTTCATTTACTTTCTTGTCTCTAGCATATTCCTGATGGTATTTATTAATAAAGAAAATACAGTTTGGAACAACTATAACTATTAATAAAGGCGGTAACAAAGCGGAAAATAATGTGATTTTAAATCCGAGCAGTCCCATGATTCCAAATGACCCGATAACGCCGACAGCAACGACAACTAAGGCAATCAATGCAGCACGCATACTTCTTAACAAAATGAGCATTATTAACACTGTCCCCAGTGCCGTTAAGAACATAAATAAATTAATTTCGCCTTTTATAGATCTAGCATTATTTAGGCGCAAATATGGCAGACCTGAAACTTCAATTGGAATTCCAGTTCTGCGCTCAAATCGTTTTGTTTCGACATGAATTCTATCAAATAAGTCATAGATTATTTCACTGTAATTTGCTTTTTCTGTAATAGAAATTGCCATTAAGTGTGTTTTATTATCTCTACTGCTCAGTAAACCATGATAAATAGGAAGAGCATCATAATGATCACGAATATTAAATGCTTTCTGAGGACTGTCAACCTCTCCACTCATAATTGGAACTGACTTCATTCTCTCGCCTTCCTGGTCTCCTAAGACCATATCTACAGCATTATGAAGGGATAAGACTCCGATGACTTCTTTTTCTTTTTCTAGCCTTTCCGCCATGTCCTTCCATGCATTCAGGACAGATGGGGTAAAAAACGAATCATCTTTAGCTCCTAAAACTATCGAGCTTCCTGAGCCAGCAAATTCTTCTTGAAATCGGTTATAGGTGGTAAATACAGAATCATTAGCCGGAAGCATCTTTGCAAAGTGATAGCTGATATCAACATTACGACCCGAAAACCCCATAAATAAGACATACAGGATCCAGAATAGGAGAACCCCTTTACGGTTTTTTAATATAAAATGCCCTACTCTTTCCCACATAGAGAAACAAAGGTAAGGTCATATAAATGGAATGATTAAAGAAGATTAACGACTATTTAAAATATTTTTATCTGATCAAAAGTGGACGTGACGGAGCAGCGTCATTTGCAATTGCCGCAACCTGCATTGACAAGGCCCAGTAACCGTCTTCTATGGCACTATCAACAAAAATAAGTTCCGAAATTGTCGCGTTGGGACGACACTTTTTACTGACTGTTTTCTCCCCGGGAATAAGCCCCCAAAAACTTCGATGTGCCAATAGTTCTCCTTCATCCTCTTCTCTATCTACGCTTGGTAGATCAACAAGCCAATGTAAAATTCCTTTTCTTCTTAAGAAATCTCCTACTTCGTGTGAAAAATATGGTGCGTCTTTGGATGAGAAATTGATTTTTGATTTTTCTGATGAATTTGGACTTGATCTTATGACTAAGGCCGTAATGTTTTTTTCAGGTTTCCATTTCTTCCAAGCCTTCTTAATTTCATTTAGACCGATTACTTTGCCATCAGCAATTGTCTCTTTGTGATTTACCGTAATTAAAAGGGCTGGCTGTAAAAATGGTATTTGGAGTTCATTAATTGGGTGCCAGCCAAGACAAATATGACCAAGAGTTTCGGTATGGCTTCCATGGGCATGAGGATTAAGGGTTAAATTGTAAAAATTAACATCTCCACCTAGTTCTACAGACCCTATCCATCCATCCATTTTTACAGGATCTCTTTTCATCCCAGGAATATACCAAGCACGTGATCTTCCCTCTTCAATTACCGTACTAATATCATAAACTAATTCAGGATTTTTCATAATAACTGATCTTCAGGGACAAATCCATCTGATGCGATACGATCAGCCCAAAAAAGTCCCAATTCCAATAATTTCCACGTTCCAAACTCATCTTTAAAGACTCTATTGGCATCAACATGAGGCTTCCATAGTTTTTCTAATTCGATGTCCCATGTCCCAAGAGACTTCGAATCTAAACCCTCCTTAGTCCTTATTCTGGTCATGATCTTCTCATTGATCATATCTCTAGGCTTTAAAAACTCCTGTTCATACCAAGAGCTATCAACATCCATAGCTCTTTTATATTTTCCATTGTTACTAATATTCCAACGACGAGTATTAATCCCGTCAAAGGAATGAGCACCTGGACCAATACCATGGTATTCTTCTCCAGACCAATAGGTGGAATTATGGATAGATCTCCGTCCTGGAATGCACGAATTGCTTATTTCATAACTATCCCAACCTAAGTCATTTAAGTGCTTTCGATACCAGCGAAAATCTTCTTCTGCTCTTTCATCTTTGGGAGGTTCTGACTCCCCTTTTTTAATTTGATAAAAAAGTTTTGTCTTTTCCTCAACAGTTAAAGCATATGTAGAAAGATGAACCACTCCAAAATCTAATGCACGTCCGAGGTTATCTTGCCATTCTGCTATAGACGAATTTGGTATTCCATAAATTAAATCAATACTTATGTTCTCGAAACCAGCATCCTGAGCTCGTAATATAGATTCACTAGCCTGACTGGAACCATGAGATCTGTTCATCCATTCAAGCCTATTATCGTTAAAAGACTGAACACCTATGCTTAATCGGTTTACACCAATAGACTTCCAATTTAATAGAGAGTTAGACGTTACATCATCAGGATTGACCTCAAGAGTGAATTCTCCGCCAGGTTTTAGAGGAGCTTTTTCAAGTGCCTGATGAGCTAGAGACTCCATTACTTTATGCGATAAAACAGATGGGGTTCCTCCGCCCCAATAATGAGTTGCTTGTTCAACAGGAATTTTTGGGAATCGTAATTTCAACTCTGTTTTCATTGAATCAGTAATTTCATCAATTCCTAAGAGCTGAGTTGAAAAATGAAAGTCACAATAGTTACATGCTTTCCGGCAAAATGGGATGTGAATGTAGAGCCCCAATTATAAATTATTTAGTTCGATTCGGAAGGTGCTACCTTTTTTTAATTGAGAACTGAGCAAGTAAAGTTTTCCGCCATGACCTTTCTCAATTATTCGTTTAGCTAAAGATAAACCTAATCCCCACCCTCGACTCTTAGTCGTAAATCCAGGTTTAAATATTGCACGGCGTTCATTAGAAGGTATTCCTTTTCCAAAATCAGAAATATCAATATCAATTGACGGTCCTGAATTTTGAACTACAATATTAATGGTTCCTTTTCCTTCCATAGAATCAATTGCATTACGAACAAGATTCTCAATTACCCAGCCAACTAAAATTGGCTCAATATGCAGCTGAGGAATTTTTTGGTGGGAATCAACATTTATTTTTAAAGAGCTTGGGCTTCTTCTTTGTAAATATTCTACCGTTTCATTCAAAAGCTCTAAAATATTAATAGCTTTTGGATTGAGCGATGATCCGATTTTTGAAAATCTATTAGCAACTGTTTGAAGCCGTTTTAAATCTTTTTTAATTTCTTCCAAAGCAGCAGAATTGACTCCTTCCTCTTCAAGTAATGCTGTCCAACCATAAAGAGCTGATAGCGGAGTTCCCAATTGATGAGCTGTCTCACGAGCCATTCCGGTCCAGACAAGATCCTGTTCGGATTTTCTTGCGCGACTAAACGCTAAATATGCTAAGAGAACATAAAGGCCAATAATTGCCAATAAAAATCTAGGGAAATTTCTCAATCTTTTTAAGCTCACAGATTCATTTTTATAAATCAACTGGTCAACCCCTGGCCCAAGATTAACGACTAGTGGTGGCGCATATGAGATCATATCATCTAATTTCCGTTCGATTTCGGACGCAAGAGGGTCTCCTTTTAAGGATAAATTACGGTATGTGATAACATTATTCTTATCATCGGTAAGTATTAGTGGGATCGTGGTATTTAATTCAATTATGCTTGTTGACATTGTTAAATCTGAACCGTCATCAGAACTTACAATATTTGACATGGCCTCCGCCCATAACTCTATTCTCTGGTTCTCCTGAAGTCTTAATTGATTTGTGAATTTCTCAGTGTAGACAAGCGTTAAAACACCAATTACAATTGCAATTGTCATCAGTCCGCCTTTCCAAAGTGATTTCCAGAAATATGAATACCATTTACTCATAGTTGCTAAGTTAGTGGGTCTTTTTTCTGTGCATACTTTCAATATCAAAAAGTTATTGATATTATCGAAAATATTATCATTTTTGCAACCGCAAGATTTTCAAAACCCTCCTCTATTCATACTGCTTCATAACTGATATAATCTCCAAAAAGTAACTTTACTTACGTTTAATATTTATTTGGAACAAATTCAAACTTAATGATAAAATGAAAGTTTTTTTACTAATTCCTTTAATATTTTTTTTCATTCTAGATTTATATGCTTTTCAGTTATTTAAAGTACTTCAATTAGGAAAATTATTTGAAAAATCATATTGGGCATTTCACATTATTGGATATATTATTATTTTATATTCTATAGCCATTTATGATCCTCAAGGGGCATCAAATAAGATGACGGTTATTGTTCAAATAGTTACTGGGTGGGGTATTTTATTTTATGTACCTAAACTTATTCCGATTTTTTTAGGGACAATCGAAGATTTATATCGCGGCGGATCTTGGGTCGTCGGTGAAGGATTACCTGACAGAAGGAAATTTATTTCTATCATTAGCTGGGGCGTGGCAGCTATTCCATTTTTGGGCATTATACATGGAATATTTCTTGGCAGATCTAATTACCAAATATTAAATAATAAAGTTAAAATCAAAGGACTCCCAAGCGAGTTTGATGGATTTAGAATTCTTCAAATAAGTGATATTCATTCTGGTAGTTTTCTAAACTTTGACGAAGTCGAGGAGGGGGTGAATATGGTTTTAGAGCAAAAAGTAGATGCCATTGTGTTTACTGGAGATTTAGTAAACAATATTTATTCTGAAATGACTCCATGGATCGATCTATTTAAAAAAATAGATGCACCATATGGAGTCTTCAGCATACTAGGGAATCATGATTATGGTGACTATGTCAAATGGGATAGCTCTGAAGCCAAAAATAAGAATATGACTAATCTATTTGAAACTCACAAAAAGTTGGGTTGGAAGCTTCTTAAAAATGAGAATACTCAGATTGAAAAAAATGGGAGCCAGCTAGATATTGTTGGTGTAGAAAACTGGGGGAATCCTCCTTTTCCAAAATACGGAGACCTAGATCTAGCATTAGATGGATTAGATCGTCATACTCCTAAAATTTTATTAAGTCATGATCCATCACATTTCGATGCTGAAGTGATAAATAACAAGGCAAATATTGCATTAACTCTAAGTGGACATACCCACGGAATGCAGTTTGGTATTGAAATACCAGGTTGGATAAAATGGAGTCCTGTTAAATTTAAATACCCGAAATGGGCAGGGCATTATACACACCATGAAACTAAAAAAAGTCTCTATGTAAATAGAGGTTTTGGGTATTTAGCATTCCCAGGAAGAGTAGGTATTTGGCCGGAAATTACAATTCATGAATTAAATAAACTATAATACTTTTATTAATTATTTGATCTATTAATTATCCTCTTTTTAAGAGCCAGAGAAAGGAAAGAACTTATATATTCCTTTTTACATAAAAGGTACAGTTTATGAATAATATTGGTTAGCTTGGGTTGGTATAAGTTAAAATTTGAATAAAAAACTTAAAAGAAGTATGAAAACCCGAGTATTATTTATAATTACAATTTTAATATTTTCTTTTCCAGCTCTAACATATAAAAATGGAGCTCCCGCCGGAAAAACAGGTTCACCCAAAAGCAATAATAATACATGCTTCAATGGCTATTGCCATGGCGGCCCATCTACTTCATTAGAGACTATTGTAATTAGTTCGGATATTCCTTCCGATGGATTTATGCCAAATACAAACTATACAATAACGGTTACTTCAAAAGACAATGGAACTGGCGCATCAAAAATGGGGTTTCAATCTTCAATTGAAGCAATTGGTCAACATCAAGGGATTTTATCTTCGGTAAGCGGCGTTACTCAAATTAAATCAACAGATTATATTACTCACACTAGTGGGAGCAACACCCCTTCCTCAGGTAACAAATCATGGAATTTCATATGGAATTCTAGCTCCTCACCTGATAGTGTGACACTTTATACTGCCGGGATCTTTGCCAATGGCAATAGCGCTCCCAGCGGTGATGTTTTGCTTCTTAACTCTCATGTTTTAAGAAAGAATACACTTAACATTGATGAGAGCAGAACAAATCAAATGAGTGTATTCCCTAATCCCGCTAAAAAATATGTAAATATTTCAACTCAGAATAATAATGGCGTTGGGTCTTTATTTATTTATAACTCTATCGGAAAAACTGTTTACAAGACCACCTGGAAATCCTCCGATCAAGATGGGAAAATAATAGATATCTCATCTTTGTCGAGTGGCTTTTATAATATCTATATCGTTTTTAAAGATGGCTCAACCATAAAAGAGCAGCTGAGCGTTTTAAATTAATAAGTTCTTTTGGCATGACTTTGGTAAACTCTTCTGATAGGCACAACTATTATTAAGTTTTTAACATGAAATATTTCATAGGAGTTTCTATTCTGATCCTTCTCGGGTTTACAAGTAAAGCTCAAACTGAGGGTATAAAGTTTTATGTCCAAGGTGGAGTGAATTATAATACTGGAGCCATGGGAATCGACAGCGCAATGACTTCGGCTGAACAGGTTATCAATGACATCAAATCATTCAACGGATGGCAAGCCGGTTTTACTGTTCGAGAATATAGGAATTCAACTCAATATCTTTCTTTTGAATCTCTGTATGCATATAGTAAAACAGAAATTATCAGTGGTGTTGATACATTGACGCCACTCATCACGGAGAATCTGACATCACAAACCTTGCAATTAGCTATTTCTCCTGGTTTCCGAATATTTAAACTTCTTAGAGGTCAGGCTGGACTAAATGCGGTCTTTCAATTAAATAAAAATTTTCAAGAAAGCTTCGAAACTTTTAAATTAGGATATAGATTAGGAGTTGGACTGGATGTTCTAAGTATAACTGCTGATCTCGCTTACAACGCATCTTTTAACCCTTCAATTGGAATTCTCAATGGAATCCCATTAAGTAATGGGAATTCTCAATTTATTTTATCAATTGGGTATAAATTTTAATTCAAATTAAACTTTGGCATAAAATTTGAGAATATGTACTTTGAAGAGATTATGTGTTTAGGTGATATATGAGTTAACAAAATTTTGTTGATCGAATCTCTTTCAAAAGAACCCCAATATATTGGGGTTCTTTTTGTTTTAAATACTATTTCAAGTCGATATAGATATTTTTTGGCTCAGTAAAAAACCTCAAGGATTCGAAGCCTCCTTCACGACCAATACCACTATTTTTAGCACCGCCAAAAGGAGTACGTAGATCACGAACTAACCAACTGTTGACCCAAACAATACCAGTATCAATCTTATTTGCTACCCGATGGGCTTTTTTTAAATCATTAGTCCAGATTGTAGATGCTAAACCATATTGTGAATTATTTGCTAGGTCTATAGCTTCATTTTCAGAATCAAATGGCATTACCGTTACGACCGGACCAAATATCTCTTCCTGATTTGTTCTGCAATTCATATCTAAACCAGTTATTATCGTAGGTGCAACGAAGTATCCACCAGAATTTTCGCCGCCAAGATTAACGGATACGCCACCGCATTCGATTATCCCACCTTCGTCTTTTGCCAATTGTATACATGATAGTATTTTATCCCGATGATCGGAAGAAACAATAGCACCAATTTGAGTATTTATATCTGAAGGAGGTCCAATTCGTAATTCTTTTGTTTTTAAAATAAAAAACTTTAAAAATCGATTATAAATTGAACGTTCAACTAAAATCCGACTCCCGCAAAGGCATATTTGACCTTGATTTGCAAATGAAGACTGTAATGTTGTTTTTAACATTTGGTCAAAATCACAATCAGAAAAAATAATATTAGGATTTTTACCGCCCAATTCAAGACTTATTTTCTTAAAAGATGAAGCTGCAATTTTATTTATCCTTTCGCCAGTTTTCGTCCCTCCTGTAAAAGAGATGACAGGTACTTCAGGGTGACTTATTAAAGGTTCACCAACGCCTAATCCCGTTCCATGGATTATATTTAAAACCCCTTTCGGAAAGTTCACCTCATCTAATATTTGACTTAAAATATAAGCCGTAGCAGGTGTTATTTCTGAGGGTTTCGCAACCACTGTATTACCAGCTGCTAATGCAGGAGCTATTTTCCATGTAAATAGATATAATGGAAGATTCCAAGGTGAAATGCAGGCCACCACTCCAATTGGTCGCCGAGTTGTATAATTAAAACCATTAATCCCCATGTCATGAATTTCACTGTTTTCGTGCAAAATTGCAGATGCATAAAACCGGAAATTATCTGCTGCTCTTGGAATGTCCACTGCCCTAGCTAGCTTTAATGGCTTACCGTTATCTAATGATTCAGCAGAAGCCAATTCATCTATTCTTTCTTCTATTCTACTAGCAACACGACCTAAATGTGTCGAGCGTTCAGAAGCAGTTAGATTAGACCAAACAGGAAATGCTTTTTTCGCAGCTTTAATAGCGTTATTGACGTCTTCTTGACTGCTGTCCGGTATTTCCCCATAGGCCTTTCCAGTTGAAGGGTCTATGTTTTTTAAATACCTTTCATTCTTGGGTTTGACAAAGATTCCATCAATATAATTTTGTATTTGCATATTCTAAAGATTTGGAGTTCTCCCACCATCAACGGGTAAATTAATTCCAGTAATATATCGGGCTTCAATTGAGGCCAAAAAAGCTACGGCTTGTGCAATCTCAATAGGGTCAGCAAAACGCTTCATAGGGATTTCATCAAGCATTATTTGTCTAACGACCCCTTCTTCTAGTTTGTCTTTTTTTGCCCGATTGTGAATAATATTCACCAGTCGATCTGTTAGGGTAGCTCCAGGAAGAACGTTGTTAACCGTTATTCCATCGATAGCCAATTCATTAGCTAGAGTCTTAGACCAATTTGCAACCGCTGCCCTTACAGTATTGCTAACACCTAATCCATACAAGGGCACTTTTACAGATGTGCTAATGATATTTATTATTCGCCCATATCCAGACTTCTTCATACCAGGAATTAACAATTTTGCCAAATTGTGATTATTTATCAAATGATTCGTAAATGCATTATTGAAATCTTCGGAGGTTGAGCTAGTAATCAGTCCAGAAGGGGGTCCTCCAGTATTATTAACAAGAATATTTATTGGTTTTGCCTTTTTTAAGTATTCTTTGACTATTAACTCCAAAACATTAGGATCATTATAGTCTGCAACAAGAATAAAGTGGGACTGACCTTGTTTGGAACTTAACTCCAATAAAGTGTTCTCCAATTTATCTTTGTTTCTTGCAAGTAGAACCACTTCTGCACCTTTATCTGCAAGTAATTTAGCCGTTGCTTTCCCAATTCCTTGAGTGCTCCCGCCAACAAGAGCTCTCATACCTTGTAATTTACTTTCCATTAGGTGAAGATAATAAAGCCTTGACCCTATTATTGAAATACAATTATATCTTGAAAGTCAGTAGTTGGGCCTGAACGACCTGACCATGAACCTGGATATATACTTATATCTTTCCAGCCGGCACCAAATGCCCACGCCTGAAGGAGCTGTTTATCAAATGCCACATTAGCTCCTTTGATTTTCTTGTCCATGTACCAGGTGTTTTTTATTTTATACTTAAATGAATATGCAGAATTGGAAGAACTCACCTTAGACTCTTGATCCATAAGAAAAAAGGTAGCTAAAAACCTACCTCCAGGACGAATTACCCTTCTAGCCTGATGAAGATAATTAATGACTTCATCCTGTTCCATATGAGTAAATACACTTGTAGCCCATGCAAAATCAAATGAATTTTTTTCGTAGGAGAAAACATACTCAGACGCAGACCCTCCATTGCTAGTATATAAATCATTTTCTAATGAAACATATTGAAAAGAAAAATTAGGGAATTTTAAACTTATTCTTTGCTGGCATTCAATTACTGCACTTTTTACAACATCAAATCCTTCATATTTACTTTTTTTATCTAAAAAATCAGTTAGAGGAATGGCCATTCTACCCAATCCTGAACCAATGTCTAAAACATCTTCATTGGAGGCTAATTGCCCCAACTCAAGAAAATATTTTTTATATATCAAGCCATTCTTTAAAAAATCACCTCCACCTGTAAATATCTCTCCAGGAAGAGGCAGCTTGATACCATTATAAAAGTTTTTACCGAGCAACCGAAAAAACAGATCAACCGGGGAAAATATAACCCTACGCAATATTCGCCTATTCGTCGGGCTTAAAGCATAAAAAAATGATCGCAAATATCGTTTCATTGAATCAACGATTACTCATAGCCGTTTCTATTTCCAATATTTCTTTAGGAATCTCTTTGGTTAAGTTTATATGCCCGTCGGATGTAATTACAATATCATCTTCAATACGAATCCCAATACCTTCTTCTGGAATGTATATTCCTGGCTCACATGTAAAAACCATGCCTTCTGATATTGGCGTGCCATCCCATAATCCATAGTCATGGACATCTAAACCGATATAATGAGATGTTCCATGCATAAAGTATTTTTTATAAGCAGGCCATTTAGGATCCTGATTCTCAACATCAACATGAGTTATGAGTCCCAAACCAATAAGCTCTTTTGTCATCATTTCTCCGACTCGAAAATGATAATCTGACAATACAACACCTGGTCTCAGAAGTAAAATTGACGCTTTTTCCACTCTCAATACAGCTTCATAAACTTGTCTTTGACGCTCACTGAATTTTCCGCTCACTGGGTAGCAACGCGTAACATCACATGCATAATTAGCATATTCTGCTCCTACGTCAATTAATATTAAATCTCCTTCCTTGCACTGCTTATTGTTTTCTATATAATGAAGTACGCAGGCACTTGGACCACTGCCAATAATCGGGGTATACGCAAAACCCCTTGATCGTTGTCTTAAAAATTCATGAACAAATTCTGCTTCTATCTCATGCTCCCAGGAGCCAGGCTTTAAAAACCGAAGAACTCTTTGAAATCCAGCAGTTGTTATTTCAGCCGCCTTCTGTAAAACATCTATTTCAAAATTATTTTTTACTGCCCGAAGAGAATTTAATATAGGTGCCGATCTCAAGTAATTATGTGCTGGATAAATTGATTTTAACTCTTTATTCAGACGCATTTCTCTAGTTTCTACTGGATTATTCCTTCTTAAGTGTTCTTGAGTCAATAGATAGACATTATGACACTGACTCATGATTTCTTTCATCACTTGTTGAAACTCACTAGCCCAATAAACCGTTCGAATTCCACTGACTTCAAAAGCATCTTTCTTATTTAGCTTAGCCCCTTCCCAGACTGCAATTAGATCATTAGTTTCAGTTAAAAAAAGTAATTCGCGATGTTCTTTTTTTCCTGCCTCTGGAAAAATTACTAAAATCGAATCTTCTTGATCTATTCCAGAAAGCCACAAAATATCCGTCGCTTGTTTGAATGGTAAAGTCCCATCAGCACTTGTAGGATAAACATCATTTGAATGGAAGATAGCTAACGAATTAGGTTGCATCGCATTTTCAAAACGTTTCCGGTTATTAATAAATAGTTCAGGGTTGAGTCGATGATATTTCATAGCTAACGAAGATAGTATCTTTTCACTTCATCATTTAAAAGGCCACAGTTTTGAACTTTCTTTCTCTTTTGGACTTACTTTTGTATTGAATACTTCAATCATTAGTTCACTATGGCTTTATCCAGCAGACTTATTATGTCATCATTAGCCAGAAAATATTGGATGGCGTTAACAGGGCTCTTTTTATGCTCATTTCTTGTAGTACACTTGATTGGAAATCTCCCTCTATTGTCAGGTGACAAAGAGGCATTCAATGGTTATGCTCATTTCATGACTACTTTTCCATTAATTAAAATTGTGAGCTATCTACTCTACGGTAGTATTGTACTTCACTCTATTGATGGAATTCTTTTGACCAGGAAAAACAAGGCCGCAAGGGAAACTGACTATGTGAAATATAATGGAAAGGCGAATGCGTCATGGTCTTCGAGAAATATGGCTATTTTAGGGACTTTGACCCTGGTGTTTCTAATTATTCATATGAAGAGTTTTTGGTATGAAATGCACTTTGGAAGTGTGCCAACTTACATTAGTGAGGAGGGCGTTGAATTAAAAGATTTATACACCATTACTGTAGCTGCATTTCAAGAATTATGGTATGCGCTTTTTTATGTTATTTCTATGATGGGATTAGGGTTTCATTTGTGGCATGGTTTTGCCAGCTCATTCCAGACACTTGGACTTAGCCATTCGAAATACACTCCAATTATTGAAATATTTGGGAAATCCTTTTCGGTAATTGTTTCCCTAGCTTTTGCTAGTATCCCAATCTATCTTTTATTGTCCTGAATCAACTATACAATTAGATGTCTAAATTAAATGCCAATATCCCAGATGGATCTCTAGCTGACAAATGGACCAAGCATAAAGCAAAAATCCCTTTGGTTAGTCCTGCAAATAAAAGACAGATTGATGTTATTGTTGTTGGTACTGGGCTTGCCGGAAGCTCAGCGGCCGCTTCTTTAGCGGAGCTAGGTTATAACGTTAAAGCTTTTTGTTTTCAAGACTCTCCAAGAAGAGCTCACTCAATAGCTGCTCAGGGTGGAATAAATGCTGCAAAAAACTATCAAAATGATGGTGATTCAACTTATCGACTTTTCTACGACACCATTAAGGGTGGGGATTACCGAAGTAGAGAGGCAAATGTTCACCGCCTAGCTGAAGTAAGTGCCAGCATTATTGACCAGTGCGTGGCTCAAGGAGTTCCTTTCGCTCGTGAATATGGAGGGTTGCTTGACAATAGGTCTTTCGGTGGGGTTCAAGTAAGCCGGACCTTTTATGCTAAAGGTCAAACTGGACAACAACTACTATTAGGAGCTTATTCTGCGCTTTCAAGACAAGTAGCCAAAGGAAGAGTTGAACTCCTTTCTCGCCATGAGATGGTAGAGCTTGTTAAAGTTGATGGAAAGGCAAGAGGAATAATTGCCAGAAATCTAGTGACAGGAGAACTTGAACGACACTCTGCCCATGCAGTACTTTTATGTACAGGAGGGTACGGAAATGTCTTCTATCTGAGCACTAATGCGATGGGGTCAAATGTTACAGCAGCATGGAAAGCTCACAGAAAAGGAGCCTATATGGCCAATCCTTGTTTTACTCAGATTCATCCAACTTGTATTCCTGTAAGTGGAGATTCGCAATCAAAACTTACCTTAATGTCTGAATCATTAAGAAATGATGGACGAATATGGGTTCCTAAGAATTCTGAAGATGCTGCAGCCATTCGTAATGGAAATCTGAAACCTACTGAGCTTACAGAAGAAAATAGAGACTACTACCTAGAACGTCGTTATCCGGCATTCGGAAATCTCGTGCCCCGAGATGTAGCTTCGCGTGCAGCAAAAGAACGATGTGACGCCGGATATGGAGTAAATAAAACTGGTGAAGCTGTTTATTTAGACTTTTCGTCTGCGATTCAACGATTCGGAGCTGAAGCCGCTCTTGTCCAGGGAGTCAAAAACCCTAATGATGATGAAATTAGAAAATTAGGCGAAAAAGTTGTTGAGTCTAAATATGGCAATCTTTTTCAGATGTATGAAAAAATCACTGCTCAGAATCCATATAAAACCCCAATGATGATTTATCCTGCTGTGCATTACACTATGGGCGGAATTTGGGTGGATTATAACCTAATGACAACAGTACCGGGACTTTTTGCCTTAGGTGAAGCCAACTTCTCTGACCACGGAGCAAATAGATTGGGGGCCTCGGCATTAATGCAAGGGTTAGCCGATGGTTATTTTGTAGCGCCTTATACTGTTGGAACATATCTCTCAGAGGATATTACCACCGGAAAAATATCAACTAATTCTCCTGAGTTCGAAGAAGCTGAAAACATTTCTCGGAAACGGATGGAAGGATTTCTAAATAATAAAGGAAGCATTCCCATTGAGGTTTTTCATCGTGAACTGGGAAAAATAATGTGGTCTCAATGCGGGATGGCAAGAAATGCAAAAGATTTAAAAAAAGGCATAGCTGATATTCGCTTGCTTCGAGATAAGTTTTATGCTGACGTCAAGGTTCCTGGTAAAATGAATGAGATGAATCCTGAACTAGATAAAGCTGGTCGTGTTGCAGACTTTCTTGAATTAGGAGAGTTGATGTGCATTGATGCCCTGACCAGAGAAGAATCTTGTGGAGGGCATTTTCGGGAAGAATTCCAATCAAAAGAAGGAGAGGCCGTTCGAAAAGATGATGAATTCGCTTTTGTAGCAGCATGGGAATTTGCTGAAAGTGATCCTGGAAAATCTAAATTACACAAGGAAGAATTATCTTTTCAAGATGTCAAACTAAATACACGCTCTTACAAATGAAGTTTACAATCAATGTTTGGCGGCAAAGCGGGCCTAAAGAAAAAGGGGGCATTGCCACTTATAAAGTTAATAACATTTCGGATGACATGTCATTCTTGGAAATGATTGACGTGCTGAATGAGCAGTTAATCATTCAAGATATAGAACCCGTCGTTTTTGACCACGATTGCCGCGAAGGAATTTGTGGGATGTGTTCAATGTTTATAAATGGAGAAGCCCATGGACCTGGTCGTGGTGTGACCACTTGTCAACTTCACATGCGAGAATTCCAAGATGGAGACACCATAACTATCGAACCCTTTAGAGCTAAAGCCTTTCCTATCATTAAAGACCTTATGGTTGATCGAAGCGCATTTGATAGGATTATTCAAGCCGGAGGATACGTGTCGGTGAACACCTCGGGAAATCTTCCAGATGCCAATGCAACGCCAATAGAAAAACAAGATGCCGACGCGGCCTTTGATGCCGCAACGTGCATAGGCTGTGGAGCGTGCGTAGCTACATGTAAAAATGCATCAGCAATGTTATTCACATCAGCAAAAGTGAGCCAATTATCTCTTCTTCCCCAGGGAAAGATTGAAGCAAGTGAACGCGTATTGAATATGGTTAAACAAATGGATCTTGAAGGATTTGGCAATTGTACAAATACCGGAGCATGCGAGGTAGAATGTCCTAAAGGCATAAGTATCGAAAACATAGCGCGAATGAATAGAGATTATATAAGTGCATCGTTGTCCTCAAAATAATAATTCTTACCTTAAGCCTACTATGAAAAAAATATTTGCAATTTCCCTGACGCTAATAATTTTAGCCTCTTGTACTAAAGTTCCAACTCTAAGTGATAAACTAGAAGGTTCTTGGCTAGTGAATGACGTCTCAGCTACAGGCACTGTAGATATTCTAGGGTCGATTGTTCCGATTGTTGCAGAAGATAAATCAATTAATGGTGATAGTTCACAATTTATATTGACCCAAGACCCAAATTCTGTTACATACTCAGTAGATGCAGTTCTAAGCGTCAATGTTGGAACAGTAATAGATTTCCCATTCAAGGAGTCCGGCTCTGGAACATGGAATGTGATTGATGGCGGTGGAACAGCACCAGACTCTGTCTATTTAGTTACTGACTCTGCAACTGTGAAATATGAGATTTTATCCCTTCTAGAGACTACTGTTCGGCTACGCACAAATTTAGCAGTTGAATTTATGGGGTCTAATGTTAATATGCTAACCGAATTTGGTTTTACAAAAATTTAACTTCTCTCAAGTCTATCCTTCTTGAAATGATGTCCACCCTTGCGCCTCTAGCTCTATAGCTTGACCCGCTTTAGTTACTAGCTGTATAGGTTTATCCTCAGTGATGTGTCCAATAGCGGTTAAACTCGGATTATGCTTAATCTTATCATAATCCTCAATAGATATTGTGAAAAGAAGCTCATAATCTTCACCCCCGTTAAGTACCGCCGTTATTGGATTAATTCCAAACTCTTCTGCCAAACGCATCATTTGTGGATCCATCGGTATTTTATCTTCATAAATAGTACAGCCCAAACTACTTCCTTTACACAGGTGCATTATTTCCGAACTCAAGCCATCTGAAATATCTATCATACTTGAAGGTTTAACTTTTAAACTCTTCAGTAAATCAGAAATATCTTTTCGAGCCTCTGGTTTCAATTGTCTCTCTAATACATATTCATGTCCTTGTAGCTCAGGTTGAAGATTTGGATTAGATTTAAATGCAACCTTTTCACGCTCAAGAACTTGAAGCCCCATATATGCTGCACCTAAATCTCCAGTAACAACCAATAAATCTGTAGGAGCTGAACCTGATCTCTTTACCGCTTCTCCCTTTTTGACGTATCCAACAGCCGTGACACTTAACAATAGACCAGATGTA
>MDTF01012326.1_pt1 | contig 27016 bp, 30 predicted proteins | sample 811191 | NCBI WGS metagenome assembly MDTF01 (sample SAMN05326649, study PRJNA326480) | marine metagenome | isolation source: seawater | place: Southern Ocean | collected 2011
AATAAATTAGGAAATTTAGATTTAAAAAATATAAGAACATTTACCTACAGCTCAAACCCTGAAGTTCTTACTGGTGAAATTGAAATTTTAACTAATTACGCGCAAAGAAAAAGAAACCTAGAATTAAGAAAAAAAATGTTTGAAGATAAAGAAGATGAACAGTCTATTAAAGAATTAGAGAAACTGGAGCAGTTGTATACCTTAGGTGATGTTAATTTCGATTCTGTTATAATTATTGATTTTGGTAATAATTTAAAAAGCGTTTTAACTTCACTAGTTTATACAGATGTAAGCCAGGATAATGTTTTATTTACTACGATTAATCAATGGTTTGATGAGAGTATATTCTACGAAAATACGATTAAAAATTTATATTATCCATCAGTGAATTATAAAGAGTTTAAAAAGTACAAAGATAACTACATTAAAACATTTAAAAATTTTCCAAGTGAAATAACCATATTGGCTTATGATGCGATTGGTTTAATATATTATATTTGGAAGAAAAATGGGAAGGTTAATTCTGTAAATGATTTTTCTTTTAAAGGTAAAGTTAAGGGTAAAATAGGAACTTTTAGTTTTAATAATAAAAAAATAATTCAAGATTTAGATATTTATAAAACAGAAAATAAAAAGTTTACAAAATTTTAATTTTCTTTTTTAATTTTATAAAAGCTAAAAATCTGTGGTCCATTTTAATTTTTTCTACTTTATTCATTTGAGCAAATGTAATAGACCGGCGTTGTGGAATAAAAATTGCGTCATAACCAAATCCTTTGTTGCCCTTAACTTTATTTGAGATTGAGCCTTTGATTTTTCCTGTTACTGTAATTATTTTTCCTTGAGGATATTTTAAAGACAAACTACATATAAAAGTGGCTGATCTATTTTTTTTTTTTCCCATTTTTTCTAATATGATTTTCATTGCATTCTTAAAACTTCCATATTTTTTTCCCCATCTGGCTGAATAGATACCTGGCTTCCCTCCAAGGGCATTAATACATAATCCTGAGTCATCAGAAATAACAGGTAAATTAGTAAATTTTGAAAAATAGTTAGCCTTCAATATTGAATTCTCGGAAAATGTTTGCCCTGTTTCCTTTGGGCTTTTGATATTTAATTTATCTAATGAAATTTTTTTCATTTTTTTTGACAATAAATAGCTAATTTCCTTAAATTTACCTTTATTGTGCGTGCCAATTAAAATCTTTTTCATTTATTACTAGTATTTCAAATTTTAAACACTATATAGCAATTATTATGAGTGAAAATAATCAAAAAAAGAGTGAAAATTTAAACAAAAATGAAAGTGAAAAGGAAAGTGTTAAGCCCGAGGTGCAAGAAGAAAAATCCTTAGAAGAAAAATTCGCAGAATCTGAGGATAAATTATTAAGATCTTTAGCTGAAACAGAAAATCAAAGACGTAGATTTGAGAAAGAAATTCAAGATGCTTTTGAATTTGGTTCATTTAATTTTGCTAAAGAAAGTTTAGCAATTTTAGATAATTTAGAGAGAGCCAAACTTGCTATGAAAAACGACGAAACTCTTAAAGAAAATAAAGATTTAGATAAATTTTTAGAAAACATAACTATTATAGAAAAAGACTTAATTTCTATATTTGAAAAAAATCGAATTAAAAAAATTGACACAAAAAGTAAAAAATTTGATCCTAACTTGCACCAAGCTATGACGGAAATTGAAGATGAAAATTCAGACACTGGCACCATTCTTCAAGAAGTTCAAGCTGGGTACATGATTGGGGAAAGACTATTGAGACCAGCTTTAGTGGGCGTAGCTAAGAAAAAAACTGTAAAAAAAGAGGAAAATGAGGATAAAAAAGAAGATAAATAACCTTGTAGCGAAAAAAAAAGCACCCATATACAAAGTGTTAACTAAAAGAATATAAATTATGAGCAAAGTAATAGGAATAGATTTAGGGACAACTAATTCGTGCGTAGCCATTATGGACGGTTCGCAAGCTAAAGTTTTAGAAAATGCAGAAGGAGCAAGAACAACTCCTTCAGTAGTTGCTTTTTTAGAAAATGATGAAAAACTTGTAGGCCAACCAGCTAAAAGACAAGCGGTCACAAATGCAGTGGATACAATTTTTGCTTCTAAAAGATTGATTGGAAGATCTTTTGAAGATGATACCGTTAAAAAAGACATAGCAAAAGTTCCTTTCAAAATAATTAAATCAGATAACAATGAAGCTTGGGTTGAAGGTAAGGGCAAAAAATATTCCCCTTCGCAGATATCTGCTTTTATTTTACAAAAAATGAAAGAAACAGCTGAAAAATATTTAGGACAAGCAGTGACTAAAGCAGTAATCACAGTTCCCGCTTATTTTAATGACGCTCAAAGACAAGCAACCAAAGATGCGGGTAAAATCGCAGGATTAGAGGTTTTAAGAATTATAAATGAACCTACAGCCGCAGCTTTAGCTTATGGTCTGGATAAAAAAAATGGACAAAAAATTGCAGTATATGACTTGGGTGGAGGAACTTTTGATGTATCAATACTAGAAATTGGCGACGGTGTTTTTGAAGTTAAATCTACCAATGGAGATACGTTTCTTGGTGGTGAAGATTTTGATGATGCAATTGTCAATTATTTAATAGATGAATTTAAAAAAGATAATGGAATTAATTTAAGAAGCGATAAATTAGCCTTACAAAGATTAAAAGAAGCAGCTGAAAAAGCAAAAATAGAATTATCTTCGGCTGCACAAACTGAAATTAATTTACCATTTATAACGGCTGATAAAACTGGACCTAAACATGTTAATTTAAAATTTACTAGAGCAAAACTTGAGGCTTTAGTTATGGATCTTGTCGAAAGAACTTTAGAACCATGTAAAATAGCTCTTAAAGATTCTGGTTTCTCAGCTGCAGAAATCAATGAAGTGGTTTTAGTTGGAGGTATGACTAGAATGCCTAAAATAGTTGAAACAGTTAAAAATTTCTTCGGTAAAGAACCAAATAAAAGCGTTAACCCAGATGAAGTTGTGGCAATGGGTGCCGCGATACAAGGCGGAGTTTTGCAAGGTGATGTTAAAGATGTTTTGTTACTAGATGTAACGCCATTATCTTTAGGAATAGAAACTTTAGGCGGTGTTTCAACAAAATTAATTGATAAAAACACAACTATTCCAACAAAAAAAAGCCAGGTATTCTCTACAGCTGAAGATAATCAGCCCGCAGTATCAATAAGAGTTTTACAAGGTGAAAGAGAAATGGCATCCGATAATAAAATATTAGGAAATTTTGAATTAGTAGGAATACCTCCTGCGGCAAGGGGAACGCCTCAAATTGAAGTTACTTTTGACATTGATGCCAATGGAATTGTAAGCGTTTCGGCTAAAGACAAAGGAACAGGCAAAGAACAAAAAATTCAAATTCAAGCTTCAGGGGGATTATCAGAAGAAGAAATTCAAAAGATGGTTAAAGAAGCTGAGGCCAACAAAGAAGCTGACAAGAAAAAAAGAGATTCTGTTGATGCAAGAAATCAAGCTGATAGTTTAGTTTTTTCTACAGAAAAAAGTTTAAAAGAACATGGAGAGAAAATTTCTGCTGAAGAGAAAAAAGCAATTGAAACTGGAATAACTGATTTAAAAAAATCACTAGAAGGAACGGATGTTGAAGAGGTCAAGAAAAATACTCAGAACCTAATTCAGTCTTCTATGAAATTAGGTGAAGCAGTTTACAAAAGCCAGCAAAAACCAGAATCTAAAGCTGATGATCAAAAAGATACTAAGCCTGGGGAAAAAGATAACGTCGTAGATGCAGATTTCGAAGACGTAAAAGACGTAAAAGAAGATAAAGAAAAAAGCGCCTAAGATAACAATAAAGGAGACGTCCTGTGGCCAAAAGAGATTGTTATGATGTCTTAGGTGTAACTAAATCAGCATCTAAAGATGAGGTCAAAAAAGCCTACCGCAAATTAGCTCTCAAATATCATCCTGACAAGACTAAAGGTGACAAAGATTCCGAGGAAAAATTTAAGGAAGCTAGTGAGGCTTATCATATTCTTTCAGATGAAAAACGAAAAACGAATTACGATCAATTTGGCCATGCAGCATTCGAAGGAACTGGGGGCGGAGGCCAAGGATTTGGTGGTTTTGATACTTCCTCATTCTCTGACATATTTGAAGATTTTTTTGGAGATTTCGCTGGGGGGGGCACACAAAGAGAGTCCAATAATAGAGGAAATGATTTACGATACGATGTAAATATAGATCTTGAAGAAGCTTATAAAGGATCTGAAAAAAATGTGAGATATACCACATACAAAAAATGCTCTACATGCACTGGAAGTGGGGCTGCAAAAGGTTCTAAACCAGTAAAATGCAATTATTGTTCGGGACGTGGTAAAGTTAGAACCAATCAAGGTTTTTTTACAATTCAACAAACATGTCCTCAATGTAGCGGTCACGGTGAAACAATAGGCGCTCCATGCAGTAACTGTAGCGGAAATGGAAAAATTCAAGGGAATGAAAATGTTACAGTAAAAATACCTAAAGGTGTAGACGATGGGACTAGAATTAGATTGTCTGGCAAAGGCGAGGCTGGCTCTAAAGGTGGTACAAATGGAGACCTTTACCTTTTTATTTCAATAGATAATCACAATATTTTTAAAAGATCTGAAGAAAATTTATATTATGAATTGCCAATATCTTTTTCAGATGCCGCTCTAGGAACAACAGTTGAGGTTCCTTCTATTGATGGCGGAAAATCAAAGATTAAAATACCAGCTGGAACTCAGCATGGAAAGCAATTTAGATTAAAGGGCAAAGGCATGTCAATATTAAGAAGAAGCTCATTTGGAGATTTATATATAAGAGTAGTTACGCAAGTGCCACTATCACTTTCAAAGAAACAAAAGGAAATACTAGAAGAGTTTAGTAAGTTAGAAACCGACAAACCTGATCCTGTAATAAAAAGTTTTTTTGAGAAGGCTAAGAAATTTTGGAAAACTTCATAACTTAAATGGAAACAGATCAAATAATGTCTGTGATTTTTTTAATTACAGTTTTAATTCTGATCCTTCCTCTGTTTTTGTCAACAAATCAGAGGATAAAGCAATTTCTTAAAAATCTTTCTATTTGGGCTATAATTGTTCCTCTTATTATTGTAATTATTTATTTAATAAAACAATGAAAAAAATTAATTTAACAATTACTGGATGTTTGGGTAGAATGGGTCAACAGATCATAAAATCTTCTAAAAATAATAGAAAATTTAAGTTAGTTTCATTAACAGAAAACAAAATAATTAATAGAAAAATTTCAGGAATCAGACCTAATTTAAATAATGTTGAAGCATTTAAAGATACTAGCGTTATTATTGATTTCACTGTTCCAAAATGCACTCTAGATGTTTTAGAAATTGCATCACGACTTAAAAAAAAAATTGTAATTGGAACAACGGGTTTTACCGAAAGAGAAGAAAATTTAATAAAAAAATTCTCTCGAAGAATTCCAATCTTAAAAGCTGGCAATATGAGTCTAGGTGTGAATTTATTAATGTATCTTACTGAAATTGCTTCTAAATCTCTTGGAAGTAATTTTCTTAATAAAGTTTATGAAGTTCATCATAAACATAAAGTAGATTACCCATCAGGAACTGCATTAATGTTAGGCAAAGGAATAGCAAAAGGAAAAAATAAAAATTTTTATGATTTAATTGGTAAAAAATATCTAAATAAAAAATCATTTCCTTATTCGAATAAAATTAATTTTAATTCTATTCGTAGAGGTGAGATAATTGGTGAACATGAAGTTAGATTTTCAAGCGGAAAAGAAATTATAAAATTAAATCACGAGTCATTTGATAGGGCTCTTTACTCAGAAGGCGCTCTAACTGCAGCTGAATGGCTAGTAAATCAAAAACCCGGTCTATATTCAATGCGTGACCTTTTAAAATTTAAGTGAATAATAAAAAAAAGGCTAAAATAGTTTTAAGGATACTTAATAAGATATATCCTAAAGTTCCTATTCCTTTAAATTACAAAAATACCTTCACTTTGTTAATTTCTGTATTACTCTCTGCTCAATGTACGGATGTAAACGTTAACAATGTTACAAAAAATATTTATCCAAAATATAATGAGCCACGACATTTTGTTAAACTGGGAAGAAAGAAAATAGAAAAATTGATAAATAAAATTGGTATATTTAGAGTTAAAGCCAAAAGTATTTACTATCTATCAAAAATTTTAGTTGAAAAATATAAAAGTAAAGTTCCTAAAACATATGAGGAGCTAGAAAACCTTCCTGGAGTTGGACATAAAACCGCAAGTGTTGTCATGTCCCAAGGCTTTGGTTTTCCAGCTTTTGCTGTGGATACACACATCCACCGATTGGCTCAAAGATGGGGTTTTACAAATGGTAACAATGTGGTTCAAACAGAACAAGATTTGAAACATGTTTTTCCAAAGAAACATTGGAATAAACTACACTTGCAAATTATTTGGTATGGAAGAGAATATTGTAAAGCCAGGAAATGCTATGGAATTACTTGTAAAATTTGTAAAAACTGTTATCCAAATAGAAAAAAGCCAATCAAAACCAAAAAAGCATAATTAATGAACATTTTAGGTATAGGAAATGCAATAGTCGACGTTATCTGCAAGGTGGATGACATTTTTCTTCTAAAAAATAATTTAGCAAAAAGTAACATGAAATTAATTAATGAAACAGAATTTAAAAAATTATTAGATAACCTTAAAATTGAAGAGACTATCTCAGGTGGTTCGGTGGCCAACTCAATTGTTGGATTGTCTCAACTTGGCAATAAAGTAGGATTTATTGGAAAAATCAGTGATGATGATCTAGGTCAAAAATATGAACAAGGATTAAAAAAAGAGAATGTTGAATATTTCTATAATAAGAAAAAAGAAAATTCACCCACTGGTACATGTCTTATACTTATTACTCCAGACTCGGAAAGAACAATGTGTACCTTCCTTGGTACGGCAGGAAAAATAAATAAAACCGACTTAAATATTAAGGCTATTAAAGATAGTGAAATAACTTTTCTTGAAGGTTATTTGTGGGACGAAGGTGATCCTAAAGAAGCTTTCAATGAAACTATTAAACACTCCAAGAAGACAGCAATGTCACTATCAGATAAGTTTTGTGTAGAACGACACAAGATAAATTTTCTAGAACTAGTACAAAATAAACTAGATATTATTTTTGCTAATGAACAAGAAATATTAGAGTTAATCGACGGTAAATCTTTTGGTGAAGTTATTTCTTTTGGAAAAAAAATAAATAAAACTTTAGTCATTACTAGATCTAATAAAGGAAGCGTAGCAATCAATCGTGAGGGCTTTGTAGAATATAAAAGTCAAGATAATTTAAAGATTGTAGATCTAACTGGTGCTGGTGATTTATTCGCAGCAGGGTTTCTTCATGGTTATATAAATAAAATGTCTATTCGAGAAAGTTTAGCTAAGGGAACAGAAATGGCGTCAAAAGTTATACAAGTTATAGGTGGACGCCTTTAAATAATTATGCTTTTTTCCTTTTAAAACTGCCTTTACCTTTCTTTGATCTAACAACACGTTTACGATATTTTTTAGTAAAAAGATCTAGAGCTATTTTGTTTCTTTTTTTCATAAAAAATATCCATTTTTTGTATTTATTATAAAATTTTCATCCAAAAAGTTAGATTTAATTTTTTTTCTTAGTCTGTAAATATGTGTTTCTACAGTATGGGTATCTGCGTCTGTAGAATATTTCCATACTTCTTTTAGGATTTCATTTTTTGAAATAGGTTTTGAGATGGCCAGAAATAATTCTAAAAGTTGAATTTCTTTTTCTGTTAGCAAAATATATTTTTCCTTTTGAAATAGTTTTTTTTCATTTTTATCTAAAATATAATTTTTTATTTTAATAGAAGAATTGTTACTAAAGCTTTTTTTTACGACAGAATTTTCGATAATCTTATTTAGTTCTGAGAGCTGTATTGGCAATGATATAGAGTAATTAAAGTTTTCCTTTGGAATGTCATTGGAATAATAACCTAGAATTTTGATTTTATTAGTGTTTTTTAAAATATTTTCATAAGAAATATCTTGAAGATAATCTTGATAAAAAAATAAAATATCATAACTTTCGAATAAGTTTGAATTCAGATTTTCAAAAGTTGTGGTCAACTTAAAATTCAAATGTTCTTTAAGTTCCTCTAATGAAGTGTTAAAGTTTTCGTTACCAAATACTAGTACCTTAATTTTATGCATATAATAATAAAAAATAAAAAACTATTTATTGATAACTATAAAGTAAAATGTGCCATTGGTAAAAGAGGAATTGGTTTAAAGAAGAATGAAGGTGATTTAATAACACCTAAAGGAGAATATAAAATTAAATACCTATTTTATCGAAAAGACCGTGTTAAAAACTTAAACACAAATATTAAACAATATGCAATACTGAAGAAAATGGGTTGGTGTGATGACATTAGATCTAAGGACTATAATAAACTTATTAGTTTCCCTTTTAAATATAGTGCAGAAAAACTTTATAAAAAAGAGAATACTTACGATATAATTTTAGTTTTAAATTATAATAATAATCCTATACGAAAAGGAAAAGGTAGTGCAATATTTATACATATAGCAAAAAGGAATTACAAAAGTACTGAAGGATGCATTGCTATGAGCAAAAACGATTTAAAGAAAATAATTAAAAAGATTAATAAAAAAACTGTTGTACATATTAATTAAGTTCTTTCTCCAAAAATTAAGCTACCTATTCTTAAATATGTAGCATTATATTTTATTGCTTTCATATAATCAGAAGACATGCCCATACTTAATTCCTTCAGTCCTAAGGAGGAGTTTAGTTCAAATATGTTTTTGAAGTATCTTTCAACATCATCTTCATTTGGTGGTATAACCATTAGCCCTAGAACATTCATTTTTTTCTCTATAGTGCAGTAATTATAGAATCCATCAACCTCATTATAAGGAATTCCGTTTTTTTGCTGTTCATTGCCCATATTGACTTGAATAAAATAGTTAATCGATTTTCCAATCGCATTTTGGCATTTTGACAATACATCCGCTAACTTTTGGTTATCTAAAGAATGTATATAATCGAAAATTTGAACAGCTTTCTTTGCTTTATTGCTTTGTAATTTGCCTATCATGTGAAGCTTAATATTTTTCTTTTCTTTTTTTAAAAGACTCCATTTAGAATCTGCCTCTTGCACTTTATTTTCTCCAAAATGAATATGGCCATGGTCTATTAAAGGCATTATATGCGCTAAAGGAAATGTTTTACTAACGGCAATAATTTTAACAAAATTTAATCTATCAACTTTAGTTATATTAGATTTTATTTTATTTAATCTTTCGATTATGATGTTCATATGTTCGCCTTTAAAAAAAAATATTTTTTGATAATACAAAGTATCAAAGATATAGATTTAAGTAATGTAAAAAAAAAAAACAAATTCATAATTATTTATAGAAATGAGACGAAAACAGAAAAAATTACTCAATTACTGCAATTTAGAAAAAAATGTAAAGCTAAGAAAATAGATTTTTATATATCAAATAATATCAAATTAGCGACTATCACAAAAGCTGACGGATTATACGTTTCAGCTTATAATAAAAATCTCAATTTAAAGAGGATAAAAAATTCATATAGCAAAATAATTGGGTCTGCCCATACTATTAAAGAATTAAATTTAAAAGTATTACAGGGATGCACTGATATTTTGTTTTCAAGATTGTTTCAAACTTCTTATAAATTTAAGGAAGGATTTTTAGGTGTAGTAAAATTTAACCTTCTAAAAATATCTAGAAAAGAAAATATAATTCCTTTAGGCGGCATAAGGCTATCTAACTTAAATCAATTAAGTATTGTGAAATGCAATTCTCTTGCTATTTTGACTGAAGTAAAAAAAAAGCCGGCTAAAATATTCAGCCGGCTTTTTTAAATTTGTTTAAAGTAAACTATTAAAACGCCATAGTTACGGCAAACAACGTTTGTTGTGTATCGTTGACTTCAACATACCCATTATTTTCATGTTTAGCATGAGATATAGCAAGTGTCATTCCACCCATTGTATACGCAGCTTGTAAAGCCTTGGATTGTTGCTCTATTTTGGCTGTTGTTGATGTTGCATAGTTTAACTCAGATGTTTCTCTTTCGTAAGAAACAGAAAGATCATCGTTAACCGCAAATGCTGCAGAAATATTTTCTTGATCGTAATACTCTACAGTTGTTGCACCAGCAGAAGTTGTTCCGTCAGCCAATAAAGCGGTTCTTACACCTCTTGAATAACCAGCAGTTATACCGCCTATTGCGTATGTTGCGAACGCCGCACCAGATTCAGCTGTTTGGTCATTTTTATTTACTCCACCGCCTTCAAACTCGAAGTAAGATGCACCAATTTTTAAACCATCTATAGGAGCTGCTTTAATTTGCATCTCTGTAGCGTCGGTTCCTAAATTAGTTGTTGTTGCTTCTGTTTTAACACCAGCATTGTTTCCACTTCCGTAAGCTTCTAAGTCTGGAGCATGAGCTATTTTAAATGTAACACCGTACGGCAGCATGTCCGCTGATGTGTGGTATTGTAAGTTATTATAGCTATCAATTGTATAGTTATCTAATGTAGATGAAGGGTCACCAATATCAGTTGGTCTTGCGTAAACTGATTGTGATGCTGTATCTTCTACGTCTAATCCGCCTTCAGATATAAATACACCAACAGTTCCGTAAGGAGTTGTCATTGTTAATTTAGTATCATCATTGTCAGCAGAGTTATTTGTGCTGTCATTTGCACCTGGATCTAACTCCATAGAATAAGACCATGTGTAACCATTGTCTAACTCACCTGAAGCTGTAAAGTTTAATTCGTTAGTAACACCTAAACCTTTACCTGCGCTCGTGTATCCGCTTTGAATGTTATAAGTAGCTTTCGCTGTACCACTAACATTTAAATCTCCAGCTTGTGCTGCAGAAAATAAAGAAACAGAAGTTAACATAACGATTAATGTTTTGATTATGTTTTTCATATTTTTCCTTTGTTTTATTAGTTAAAATTTTAACTGATGTATTTTTAGTTGAAAATTGTCTTCATTTGTCAAATATTGCCTCTAATTTCACTTTATTTATATAGGTGATGTAATTATATCACACTCATTTTTTCAACAATAATGTCAATTATGTAACAATTATAGAAATTTTAGTTAATAAAGACAATTTTCAGTGGTAATACCATATCAATGATTAAATTAATTAGCGTTACCTTTTTTTTATCACTTTTTTTAACGATTTCAAACTGTGGTGGCTATAGTAAAGTAAACACTCGAGAGACACCTGTTAATGCTCAGGAAAGAGCAAGAAAAAATGTTCAGGAAGGCAGGGGAGCGTCGCTAGGTGGTTTGATGAGAGGAAGATCAGGTTCAACAAATTATGAATTCAGCAGTTCGAACCCGATGTGGAGAGCATCATTAGAAATCCTAGATTTCTTACCTTTGACTACTGTTGATTATTCGGGTGGGATGATTATCTCTGATTGGTACACTGATAGCTCTAACAAACAAAATGATTCTATTAAAATTACAATTCGTTTTCTTACAAACGAAGTTCGCAGTGATAGTTTAAAAATAATTGTACACAAGAAAACTTGTGCCACTTCATTAAATTGTAAAACAATTCTGCTTTCAAATTCAAAAATTATTGAAGAACTTCGATCTTCTATAGTTAGAAAAGCAGCTTTAATAGAAAAAGAATCGAAAAAGAAAAATTAAACTTAGAAATGGAAAGAGTTAATTTTCAAGCAATTGAAAAAAAGTGGCAAAGAAAATTTTCTTCTTCGAAGCTTTACAAAAAAAACGGAAAAAAATTTTATTGTCTTGAAATGTTTCCATATCCATCCGGAAAAATTCATATGGGCCATGTAAGGAACTACACTATTGGTGATGTAGTAGCGCGTTATAAATATTTAAAAGGTTTTAGCGTTTTACATCCTATGGGATGGGATGCTTTTGGTTTACCTGCGGAAAATGCCGCTCGCCTAAACAATTTAAAACCTAAAGACTGGACTAAAAAAAATATTAAAACAATGAAGGATCAATTAAAACTACTAGGTTTATCAATTGATTGGGACCTAGAAATTTCAACATGTGATGAAGCCTATTATAAACATCAACAGGAATTATTTATCGATTTCTATAATAATGGTTTGGTATCTAGAAAAGAAACTTATGTAAATTGGGATCCAGTTGAAAAAACAGTTCTTGCAAATGAACAAGTGATAAATGGCAGGGGTTGGAGATCTGATGCCGTGGTAGAAAGAAAGAAACTATCTCAATGGTTTTTTAATATAACTAAATTTTCGAACGAACTATTAAATGATTTAAAAATATTAGATGGCTGGCCAGAAAAAGTTAAACTAATGCAAACCAACTGGATTGGTAAGTCAATTGGTTGTCAATTAGATTTCCAAATCAAAAAAATTAAAAATAGTTTAAGAATATTTACTACAAGACCTGATACAATTTTTGGGGCAAGTTTTATAGCTGTATCTGCCGATCATTCTATCTGCAAAAATTTAAGCGAGATTACTGAATTTAAAAAATTTAAAGAGAAATGTTCAAAAATGGGTACGACCGAAGAGGCTCTTGCTAATGCTGAAAAACTTGGTTTTGATACCAAGTTGTTCGCAGATCATCCTTTTGTTAAAGATAGAAAAATACCTATATATGTTGCGAATTTTGTTTTAATGGACTACGGAAATGGCGCTATCTTTGGCTGTCCTGCACACGATCAGAGAGATTTTGATTTTGCAAAAAAATATAAATTACCAATAATACGAGTGGTGAATGACAAAAATAATTCTGAAAATAGTAATAAAATGGAAGAAGCATATACCGGATATGGGAAAATGATTAACTCTGAATTTTTAAACGGTTTAAGCGTAGATGAGGCCAAGCAAAAAATTATTAAGAAAATAGAGCGAGAAAATATTGGAAAAAAACAAACTCTATATAGATTAAAAGATTGGGGAATTTCACGACAGAGGTATTGGGGATGCCCAATACCAATGATATATCTGGAGGATGGTTCTGTTACTCCAGTCGATAAAAGTGAACTGCCAATAAAGCTACCAGTTGACATAAATCTCAAGTCATCTGGCAATCCACTAGAGAATCACCCGGATTGGAAAAAAACGGTACATAAAAAAACTGGGAGGCCCGCTATACGAGAAACAGACACTTTAGATACATTTGTCGATTCTTCTTGGTACTTTTTAAGATTTTGTTCTCCCGATAACAAAAACGCACCGTTTGATATAAAAAAGGTAAATCACTGGATGCCTGTTGATCAATATATTGGGGGCATAGAACATGCTATTTTACATTTACTTTATTCCCGTTTTTTTATGAAAGCGATTAAGAAATCAAATGATAAAATTATATGTTCTGAACCATTTAAAAATTTATTTACTCAAGGTATGGTATGCCATGAAACCTACAAAGATATTAATGGAAATTGGCTTTATCCAGAAGAAATAGAAAAAAATAGTGAAAAAAAAGCAATTAAGAAAATAGATAGATCGCAAGTTATAATTGGAGCTTCTGAATCAATGTCTAAGTCGAAAAAAAATACGATAGATCCTGAGACTATGATTAATCAATATGGTGCTGATGCTGTTAGATGGTTCATTTTGTCTGATAGTCCTCCAGAAAAAGACGTCCAATGGTCCGACGCTGGCGTTGTGTCATCAAATAAATTCTTGCAAAAAATTTGGAATTTAAATCAATCTATTATCAACAAACCTGAAACTAAAAATAGTGAAAGCGATGAAGAAAAATTTGAAGAAAAAATTGACTTGCACATTTATAAAATAGATAATTCGGTTAACAATTTTCAATTCAACGTTGCTATTGCTCAATTTTATGAAATTTACAAATATTTTAACGACTCTATCAAATTGGCAATAAGTAAAAAGATTTTGATTTCTAATATAACTAAGGTGATGAAATTAATGATTCCATTTACACCTCACTTAGCGCATGAATGTTTGTTAAACTTAAATTGCACTGAAATTGATACATGGCCCAAGATTAATGAAAAAGTATTAGCGAACGTAAAAATAAATATGGTTATTCAAATTAATGGGAAAACTAGAGATATTTTGAAAATTGAAAAAAATTTGACGGAAAGAGACATAAATAAATTAATCAACGATCAATCTAAAGCAAAGAAATATATTGCAGATAAAAATATCATAAAAACTATCTTTGTTAAAAATAGAATTTTAAATTACATTGTTAGAAATTAATGAAAAATATTATTAAAATATTACTTCTATCTTTTTTATTATCACTAAGCACAGGCTGTGGTTTTCAAGTCGTAAAACAAAAAAACTTCGGTGGTTTTTCAATAAAAGAAGTTAACATGTACGGTAACAAAAGAATTAATTTTAAAATAAGGAACAATCTTTTAATTAATTCTTCAAAAAATAGCAAAAATCTGCTGATAGTGAATATAGAATCCAAAAAAGTTAAAAGTATTAAAGAAAAGAATATAAAAAATCAGATCACTAAATATAAAATTTTAATAAAATCTAAAATTAAATTTAAAGTCTTACCTGGTGTTAAAAATTATGAGATAAATGTTGCCCCTTCAGCCGATTATCAGGTGGGGAAAAATTATTCCAATACGTTAAGCAGTGAAAAAAAGGCGATTGATAATTTGGTAACAAAAATTTCTAAAATAATACTTGATGAAATAAGTTTAAAATTAGATGATTTATAAAAGTTACGCTCTTGAACAAAACATAAAGCCTATTACTGGCTGTAAATTATTTTTATTTTATGGAGAAAACCACGGACTAATTAAAGAATTTAAAGAAAAAATAAAATTAGAATATAAAAATAATAAAACAATAAATTTATTTCAGGATGATATTATCAAAAATCAAAATATTTTAGTAAATGAAGTTGTTAACAGATCTTTATTTGATGAAAAAAAAATAATTTTTATAAATGAAAGCACTGATAAAATATTAGAAATTCTAAAAGATTTGGTCGTAAATATTAAAGAAGAAAGAATTTTTATTTTTTCTAACAATCTTGATAAAAGATCAAAATTAAGAAGTTATTTTGAAAAATCTAAAGAATGCGGAACATGTGCGTGCTTTAAAGATAACGAAATTACAGTAAGAAAAATTATTTCTGAGAGATTGAAAGAGTATCAAGGGTTAACCCCCCAAATAATAAATTTAATAGCACAAAATACCGACCTAAACAGGAATGAAATTAATAACGAAATTGATAAAATTAAATCTTGTTTTGATAATAAAAAAATAGATGTACTTAAATTAGAACTTCTATTAAATATTAAAACTAATGAAGACTTTAACCAATTAAAGGACGAAGCATTAATTGGCAATAAAATTAAAACTAATAGACTACTAGCTGACACAAATTTTGCAGATGAGAATACTGTTTTTTATTTAAACATAATAAATCAAAGAATTAATAAACTTAACGAAATTGAAATTTTAAAGAAAGAGGGAATGACCACAGATTCAATAGTAGATAAATTGAAACCACCAGTTTTTTGGAAAGATAAGACAGTTTTAATAGAACAATCAAAGAAATGGAATAAAGTTAAACTTGAAAGCGCCCTTAAAAAAACTTATAAAACTGAAATTCAAATTAAGTCGTCGCCATCAATTAAAAAAAACTTGCTAATAAGAAACTTAATAGTTGAATTGTGTTCTACAGTTAACGCTTCTTAAGTAAATCTGAAACAGACTCAAATTGTTCCAAATTTTTATACTCAATAATAATTTTGCCAGAATTGTTTGCCTTATTATGAATATTCACTTTTAAACCTAAAGCACCTTCAATATTATTTTGCTCTCTAAGAGTATTGGCATCCAATTTATACCCGGCTTTTTGCGGACCTTTTTTTTCTCTTATCAAGAGCTCTACTTTTCTAGCGCTTAATTTTTTAGATACAATTTCTTCTGCTATTTCAACAGAGTTTACTAATCCAATTAACGGTCTAGCTTGACCTGCTGTTAAATCTCCTTCTTCTATCATTGCAATTACAGTGGGGTGTAACGTCAGAAGTCGCAAAGTATTGCTTACATGGCTTCTGCTTTTTGACATAAATCTAGCTATCTTTTCTTGGTCGTATTCAAATTCATCTGCTAGTCTCTTATATCCTTTTGCTTCTTCTATAATATTTAAATCATCTCGTTGAATGTTTTCGACGATTGCTACCTCTAGGGCTTCGTTATCATTTAATTCTAAAATAATAATTGGAACTTTATGCAACCCAGCTTTTTGTGCCGCAAGCCACCTTCTTTCACCAGCTACAATTTCATACTTTCCTGGATAGTCCTTATCTGGTCTTACAGCTATTGGCTGAATTACTCCATTTTTTTTAATTGATTGAGATAATTCTTCTAATTTAGCTTCATCAAAATAAGTTCTTGGTTGATAATGGCTTCTATTTAAATCACTTATAGAAGCAGTGTTTTGTTTGTTTATAATTTTTTTTGTAGGTTCTTCTTTTTGATCACCAAATAAAGCTGACAATCCTCTACCAAGGCCCTTTTTTTTTACAGAATTCATGCTGCGCTTTCTACCTTGATGCTTTTTTGTTTCATAAACTCATCAGCTAATTTAAAATATGACTTGCTACCTAAACAACTTTTGTCGTAAACAACACACGGTAAACCGTAGGATGGTGCCTCGGACAATCTGACATTTCTAGGTATAACAATTTGATAAACTTTATCCTTGAAATAGTTTCTTGCCTCTTTGTCTACTTGTGCTGAAAGCTTATTTCTTTTGTCAAACATTGTGAGTAGAATTCCTCTAACTTTTAAATTTGGATTTAAATTAACTTTAATTCTATCTATCGTTTTTACTAGTTGGGTTATTCCCTCTAATGCAAAGAATTCTGCTTGCAACGGAACAAGTAATTCGTCTGCGGCTACCAAAGCCATAATGGTCAGTAAACTGAGTGATGGTGGGCAGTCTATAAAAATATTATCGTATTGAGCTAGCTCGTCTTTAGCTTCCTCTAATATTTTTTTTAAAACAAACGCTCTGTTGGCGTCATTAGCAGTTTCAACTTCTAGACCAGATAGATTAACGTTAGATCCAATTAAATCTAAATTTTTAACCTCTGTTTTTTGAATCGCTTCTTGTAGACTTATTTTTTTTATTAGTAGATTGTAGATATTCTTATGTTCGTCATTGTTCGATCTGCCTAATCCTGTTGTGGCATTCCCTTGAGGATCTAAATCTATTATAAGATTATTTTGACCCATAATGGACAGTGAAGCGGCCAAGTTTATGACAGATGTAGTTTTACCAACTCCGCCCTTCTGATTTATAACTGCTATAGTTGATTTATGGTTCATTTTTTTTAGCATTAATAATTATTATTTTCGAATCATTATCTGTGATACTGCTTTCTATTTTATAACTATAATTGCTCTCTAATGATACATTATTTATTTCCTTTTGGGCATTTTTGCCCTTTAAAATTATTATTTTATGTGGTTTTCTTACATTTTCACGTGAAATTTTGATAATTTCATCTATTTTCTTGAAAGCCCTAATAACCAATATATCAGCTGTAATTAATTGTTTATATACATTTTCATCTATTTCTAAGCTTAAATCTAATTTTTTCTTAATTATATTTAAAAATTCTCTTTTTACTGGTGATTTTTCGTATAGTTTCACGTGAAATTTAGTATTTTTGTTAAAAATAGATATGATTAAACCAGGAAAGCCTGCTCCAGTACCAAAATCTGCTAAAAATAAACTATCTCTGGTGTCTATGAACCTTAATAACTGAGCAGAATCAAGTATGTGACGATTCCATATAGTATCTTCTGTATTTTTTGATATTAAATTATACTTTTTATTATACTCCAATAGATGCTTCCTGAATATTTCAAGTTTTTCTATATCAATATCAGAAAAATCAAGACTACTTTTTAAAAAATCCTTAGCATCTTGCTCTCGCATCAAGCTGTTGCTTTATATTTTTTTCTTTTAAGGTAAGAAAGGATAATAATAGCGGCTGCTGGTGTGACGCCATCTATTCTTAATGCTTGGCCCAATGTAGAGGGACGTATATTATTTAATTTAAACTTTATTTCATTAGACAATCCACTTAGAGAATCGTAATTAAAATTATTAGGTATCAAAATACCTTCGTCTTTCTTGAAAGAGTTGATATCATTTGCTTGCCTTTTTAAGTAACCAAGGTAGTGAGCGTCTATTTCAACCTGTTTATCTAACGTGGTGTCATAGGTGGGTATACAAGGAAATATTTGCCTTATTTTAGTCATATTTACATTTCTTTGAGCTATTACCTCTAGACATGATCGCTTAACACCATCCATAGCAATTTTAATAGAATGTTTCTTTGCTTCATTGGGTGAAATGAAATTATTTTTAAGTGTGCTAGTTAGATGTGTTAATTTTTTTTGTTTATCTAAAAAAATATTTTTTCTTTCTGTCTGAACTAAACCATTTTTAATTCCCAGTGGGGACAATCTTTGATCAGCATTATCAGCTCTTAGTGTCAATCGGTACTCTGCTCTTGAAGTAAACATGCGATAAGGCTCTGACACGCCTTTAGTAATCAAATCGTCAATCATAACTCCAATGTAAGAATTTGATCTATCTAAGATAAATTCGCTTTCTTTTTTTACTTTAAGAGCAGCGTTAACTCCTGCTATCAAACCTTGAGCCGCAGCTTCCTCATAACCTGTAGTCCCATTAATCTGGCCTGCAAGATATAAAGATTTAATTTTTTTAGTCTCAAGGGTCACTTTCAGTTCTCTAGGGTCGACGTAATCATACTCTATGGCATAACCCGCTCTTTTCATCTTAACATGCTCTAAACCCTTAATATTAGCCAATATTTGAAGCTGGATATCCTCTGGAAGAGATGTTGAAATACCATTTGGGTAAACAGTATTGTCCTTTAACCCCTCAGGCTCAAGAAATATTTGATGCCTGTCTTTGTCTTTAAATTTTACAATTTTATCTTCTATAGCGGGACAATATCTAGGTCCAACACTTTTTATATTTCCAGAGTACATTGCGCTTTTGGAAATATTGTCACTAATAATTTTATGTACAACGCTATTGGTATAAGTCATTCCACATTTTATTTGTTTGTTATATAATTTGCTTGTTAAAAATGAAAAATAATAAGGATCATCATCAGCAGGCTGCATTTCTAATTCATCATAATTAATAGTAGTTCCATCCAACCTTGGGGGTGTGCCAGTCTTAAGTCTACCGATTTTCATTTGGTATTTAGCTAATTGTTCACTCAATCCTGTAGTTGGTTTTTCATTATAGCGACCGGCAGGTACTTGAGTAGCACCGATATGAATCAATCCATTTAAAAAAGTCCCAGTTGTTAAAATCAATTCTTTACATCGAATTTCTCTTCCGCTTTGACATGCAAAGCCAACAGCTTTTTTCTCATTGTTGTCAAACAGAAATTTAGTTACTGGATCAGCTACAACAGTTAAATTTTTATAATTGAGCAGGATATTTTGCATATATTTTTTATAAAGAGTTCTGTCGGATTGTGTTCTTGGTCCTTGAACAGCTGGACCTCTACTTCTATTTAATAATCTAAATTGGATGCCAGATTTATCAGCTACGATACCCATCACACCGTCTAAGGCATCTATCTCTCTTACCAAATGACCTTTGCCCAGCCCTCCGATAGCTGGATTACATGACATCTCACCAATTGTATCTATATTATGAGTAAAAAGAGCAGTATTGACACCGATTCTAGCGGATGCAGCTGAGGCTTCACAACCTGCATGTCCTCCACCTATAACGACTACATCATAGTCTTGTTTACTCATAAATGGAATGTATCTGTCTAAATTGATTTTACAAGCTGTATTTTACTTTACTTGCCAATACAAAAATCTTTGAAGATAGAGCCAAGAATTTCCTCAACATCTACTTTTCCAACAATGCTACCTAAATGTCTCGTGGCCATTCTTAAATCCTCTGCAGCAAGTTCTATATCTTTGTTTTGGTCTTTTTCAAGAAATTTATCTATTTCTTTCATGCAGGCATGTAACTTGACACGGTGTCTTTCCCTTGTAACAATCACACTCTTATTAGAAGTAAATTTTTTACTAAGCTTTTCTTTTAATTTTTTAATGAACTGATCGATATTTTTATTTTTCTTTACTGATACTAATATTGTATCGGCATCAAACTTATGGTTATGATTACCTTTAATATCTGATTTATTTAGAAGAACTATAGAATCACTATTTATTAAGTCTTTAATTTTTTTATTTATATTAATAGATGAATTGTCGATCATTATTATATTTAAATCAGCTTCTTTTGATTTACTTAAAGCTAATGAAATACCTTTTTTTTCTATCTTATTGTTAGTTTCTCTAATACCCGCTGTATCAGCTAAAATAACAGGGTAACCATCTATATTAAGAAAGATTTCTATAATATCCCTAGTAGTTCCTCCCTCTTCAGAAACAATAGCGACCTCTCTTTTCGATAACATATTTAATAAAGAGGATTTACCGGCATTAACTTCGCCTGTAATGGCCACTCGAAAACCATCTCTAATTTTTTCTCCTATTTTATTATCTTCTAAATTTTTTTTAATATCTTGATGAATATCCTTAATTGATTTGTGGACTTCTTGTAAAATTTTTTTAGGTAAGTCATCTTCGGCAAAATCAATCTGGGCCTCTATATAGGCTAATGATTTAATAAGTTTTTTTCTTAAATCATTATAATAATTAGACGCATTTCCTTGGACTAATTGGACGGCTTGTTGTCTTTGTAGTTCTGTTTCAGCGTGTATTAAATCTCCGATACTTTCAGCTTTCAATAAATCCATTTTATTGTTTTGAAACGCTAATTTAGTAAATTCACCAGGCTCTGCTAGTCTGCAATTTTCTTGTTCTGACAAAACCTTCAAAAGGGTATTAATTACTGCATTGCTCCCATGTACATGAAGTTCTGCTAAATCATCACCGGTATAACTATTAGGCCTAGGAAACCATAGCAAAATAGACTCGGGATCTATTACGCTATTATTCTTAGGATCGTAAAACTTACAGAAATTTACCATATTGACTTTAACATCTTTTATTTTAGTTAATTTCTGACATATGTTTAATGTATCGTTGCCCGAAATTCGTATTATAGCAATACCAGATGGGCCTCTACCCGATGAAAGAGCATAAATGTTCATTAAATTATATTGATAGGCCTTGATTTGAAATTAACTTACTTATTTTTTTTAGCATATTATTTTTACTTATATTTTTTATAATTATTTCCTTAAATGGATCTAGATATCTATTTTTCTTAAAAAATTTATGTGTTGCATCGATGCCTATCCCAAAAAGAATATTTTCTGGTTTTCTTTGAGAGTGAAAATCCTTTAAAGCATAACTGCTTTTTAATGAAATACCCAGGTCTAAGTAATACTGTAATATTTCCTTTAATTTTTTTATATCTCTTAAAACTAAATTAAAACCCTGACCAGCAACAGGGTGGATTGTGTGAAGACCTTCTCCTAGAATAAGTATATTTTCATTGTGATACTTTCTCATGAGATTTAAATTAATGGGATAAGATTGAAAATTGGTTATCTTAATGCCTTGGGTAATCTTAAGAATATTTGCAATTTTATTTATTATTAAATTTTTTATTTTTTTTGAATTTAATTTATAGAAACTATTATCTAAACTCCAAATAAATGAAAATTGATTTTTTGAAAAAGGCAAAATAGCTAACGGTCCTTCTTTGAGAAAGAACTGACTTGTTTTTAAATCCTTGAGTTTGTGCTTAATATGACCAGTTAATGAAATTTCTTTGTAGTCTTTTTTTATCGATCTTAAATTTACAATCTTTTCATACATTTTAGAATTTGCTCCTAAGCATAAAATAATTAAATCGTAGTTTTTTAGAGAATTTAAATTCTTTATTTCTCTGTTTATTAATTTAATTTTTTTTTTTTTTATTTCTTTTAATAGACTTTTTTTTAAATTTTCGTTTTTACAAACATGCATTAAAAAAGAATTTTCTTCTTTTAGATTGAGGAAATTAACCTTTTCATTATTTGTCTCATAAAATAATTTAATATTTTTTGAAGGCCAGAATAAATTAGTATTAAAACTACTGATGATTGATTTTAAAAAATTAAAATTACTATCTGATATAGCAGTGGTTCTTTTATCAACTATTTTTTTTGATTTTCTCGAAATTAAGTGAACTTCAGCATTATATAGATTGTTGATAGCTATAGCGCTAGTTAAGCCGGATAGACCGTCACCAATTATGCAAATTCTCTGTTTTTCCATATTATAAAATTATTAACAGTTTCATAAAAATGATAAAAAGTACGTAAAACGATTCGATATGAATACAAACATTTTAAATAGTTTAACAAATTTTCTAAGAAAACGAACCTTTGAATTACTAGGATTAATCCTAATTTTAGCAGGTGCTGCACTCGCTGTATCATTTGTAACTTACACTCCTGAAGACCCCTCGTTTATTTATGGAGATAGCAGTGTAGAAATTAAAAATGTTTTAGGGATATATGGTAGCAGTATTGCAGACTTTTTGCTTCAAAGTTTTGGTTTAACTTCATTTTTACTCTTGGCAAATTTTATATTTTGGGGAATAAGTCTTTTAATAAAAAAAGAAATTAAAAAAATAATATTAAAACTTTTCTTTGTAGCGCTCTATCTTGTCATGGGGTCAATTTTTATTTATTTAACATTCAATAATTCTTTTTGGCTAATAGATCATGGCAACTCAGGGTTTGTTGGCAAAATTAGTTATGACTTTATTAGCAATTTAGCCCCCTGGCTTAATAATAAATATTCTTTATTTATTATATTTTTATTAACATTAACTTTGTTTATTTTTTCCTCGGATTTAAATATTAAAAACATATTAATAAAGGTGTTTAAATTAACTTTATTAATTTTTAGAAAGAAAGATCGAGTACCGTCAACAACTAATCTGATAAACAGTGAAATAATCAATCAAAAATTTGGTTTAGATGAAAAGCCTCAACAATCATTTTTATTTGAAAGCGAAAAAAAAGTAGTTAAAGAAACAGAGTCGGCAAAAATTAGTTATAGATTACCTTCAATCGATTTTTTAGAAAAAAGTATATCAAGACCTAGTTTAATGGATGAAAATAAAAATCGTCCTAGCGCAGAATTTATAGAAAAAATTTTATTAGACTTTGGTATTAATGGGAAAATTAAAGCTATAAATAATGGACCTGTAGTAAGTTTATATGAATTTGAACCTGCTCCAGGTGTAAAAGTTTCTAAAATTATAAATTTGTCTGAAGATTTAGCGCGTAATACTAGTTCAACTTCCGCAAGAGTTTCTGTGATTCCAGGAAAAAATACTGTTGGAATTGAAATTCCAAACGAATCTAGGGAAGATGTGTCTTTAAGAGAAATAATTGCTAATGACAAGTTTCGAACAAAAGAGATTAAATTGCCTATAGCTCTTGGTAAAAGCATTTCTGGTGTGCCAATCATAGGTGATTTAACTAGTATGCCTCATTTGTTAATTGCTGGAACAACGGGCTCTGGAAAATCTGTATGTATTAATACAATTATTGTTTCATTGTTGTACAAACTAAATCCAGATTTATGCAAGTTCATTTTAATAGACCCTAAAATGTTGGAGCTTTCGACGTATGAAGGAATACCACATCTTCTTACACCTGTAATTACTGATGCCAAAAAAGCCACGTCTGCTTTGGCTTGGACGGTTAAAGAAATGAATAACCGGTATAAATTAATGAGTAAAGTTGGTGTAAGAAATATTGATGGTTATAACTCTAAACACAAACTCAAAATGCCATACATAGTTGTTGTTGTAGATGAGATGTCAGATTTAATGCTAGTAGCTGGGAAAGAAATTGAAAATTATATTCAAAAATTATCTCAGATGGCAAGGGCCGCAGGAATTCACATAATAATGGCTACACAGAGACCTAGCGTAGATGTTATTACAGGCACAATTAAAGCCAATTTTCCAACACGTGTGTCTTTTCAAGTGAGTTCTAAAATAGATAGTCGGACAATATTAGGGGAGCAGGGAGCAGAACAATTGCTTGGAAAGGGTGATATGCTTTTCATGTCCTCTGCAAATCGAATTATTCGAATACATGCGCCATACGTTTCAGAACAAGAAATTGAAAAAATTGCAAATACTTTGAGAGCTCAAGGGGAACCTGATTACATAGAAGAAATCACAGCTCAAGAAACTAAAAATAATACAACTATACAAAATAATAATGATGACGAGGATGAGCTTTATACTCAAGCTCTAGAAATTATTAATACTGAAGGAAAGGCGTCAACGAGTTTTTTACAAAGGAAATTGCAAATTGGCTACAATAGAGCAGCAAGGATTATTGATATGATGGAAGAAAAAGGTATTGTTAGTAAAGCAAATCATGTAGGCAAGCGCGAGGTCCTTTAATTTTGTTCTTTAAAAATTTGTTTATATTTTTAGTATTTATCTCATTCTCTTTTAATTTGCATGCTAATGAAAAAGAACAGATCGCAAATAAGTTAAATGAACTAAATACATTAAAATTTAATTTTATTCAGCTTATTAATGAAAAAAAAGAGAAAGGGAGCTGTTTTTTAGAATTTCCTGGAAAATTAAAATGCAATTATTTTGATGATAAACAAAAAGAAATTGTAATTAATAATAAGAAACTAGCGATAACGCAGAGAAGGTATAACAAGACCTATCACTACCCTCTGTCTAAATCTCCTTTTTTAAATATTTTGTATAAAGATAAACTTTTAGAGATAATAAAATCTGGAAGATTAGAATTTACTGAACAGCTCATAAAACTTATTTATTTAAATAACAATGAAATAACTATTTTCTTTGATAGAAAAACTTTAGATTTAAAAGGCTGGGAAGTTATAGACCAGTACAACAACAATATAAATTTTTCCTTAAATATTATTTCAAAAAATGAAGTCTATAAGAAGAATGTCTTTAAGATTCCAGAAATAAATTAAGCAACAAAATCTATTTCTTCTTCTTTAAATATTTCAAAGCCTCTTGATTTATAATTTTGCAATGCGTACTTATGATCTAAACTGCAAGTATGTACCCACATTCTATTAAGATTTTTTCTAGAAGCGCTGGCTATAGCATGATTTAAAAGCATGGAACCAAGCTTGAGGCCTCTAAAATCTTTTAAAATTCCCATATTAATTAATTCTAGTTCATTAGATTTTTGATGATGCTCTTGTTCGTAAAAACCAACCAAATCCTTTCCTTTTTTTAAAATGTATGTTTCGAGATTTTTATTTTCAACGTATTTCGACCACTCTTTATTAGACCAAATCAACCTATCTCTCCAGTAATGATCAATTCCAATTTGTTTGTAAAAAAATTTATTTAAATGAAAATCTTTTTTTCCATCTAAGGTAATTTGATATTGCTCTAGTATGTTTGGTTCAATTGAATTTGAAAAATTTTTTATCTCTAAAAAATATCTTTTTATTCTCGAAATCATTAACTAACCATTTTACCAATCTTTTCACCTGCAAATATGTGAAAATGTAAATGAGGAACTTCTTGTCCTCCATCGATGCCAATATTTGTTAGGGCGCGATAACCCTTATCTTTCACTCCTAATAAATTGGAAACAAGTGTAAGAGCTTTATTTAATTCAACTATTTCCTTATCTGATGCTTTGTTGTTAAAATCGTCTAAATCAACGTACTCCCCTTTTGGAATTACTAGAACGTGAACTTTTTTTAGAGGGTTAACGTCGTAAAATGCTAAAACATAATCATTTTCATAAACTATTTTGCAAGATATTTCACCTCTAAGAATTTTTGCAAAAATATTACCTTTATCGTAACTCATTTCTGTCTTCTCTTTAACTCATCCATTATATCTTCAATCTTTATATTATTACCCTCAAGATAAACCATTAAATGGTAAATTACGTCAGTAGCTTCGTGGATTTTATTTGAATTTTGCTCAACAGACTCTATCAACTCTGCAATTTCTTCTTTTACTTTGGCAACGTTCAAATTTTTATCATTAAGAAGTTTTTTGGTATATGATTTATCCGGGGAAGAGCCTTGTCTCTCTCTGATTGTTTTAATTAACTGTTCTAAATTTTCTAACATATTATAATCTTATAGGAACATTCTTAGATTTTAAATATTCTTTTGTTTCTTTAATAGTATATTCGCCATAGTGAAATATGGATGCAGCCAAAACCGCACTAGCTCCTCCATTTTTAATTGCTTCATATAAATGTTCTAAATTTCCTGCTCCACCTGAGGCTATTACTGGAATATTAACCGACTTTGTAATAATATTAAGAAGTTCTATGTCGTAACCAGTTTTGGTTCCGTCTCTGTCCATTGATGTAAGAAGAATTTCACCAGCTCCATTAGCCTCCGCCTTTTTAGAAAATTCGATTACATCAATTCCAGTTTTTTCCCTTCCGCCATGAGTAAATATTTCCCATTTACCATCTGAAACTTTCTTTGCATCAACAGCTACAACCATGCATTGGGTGCCAAATTTTTTAGATGCCTCTTTAACAAAATTGATATCTTTAACTGCGGCAGTGTTAATAGAGACCTTATCTGCACCCGCTAACAACAACTCCCTTATATTATCTATTGTCCTAACACCTCCTCCAACAGTAAGCGGGACAAAACATTTTTCAGCTGTTTTATTGACTACATCTATAATTGTATCTCTATTTTCATTACTTGCAGTTATGTCGAGAAAACATATTTCATCCGCACCTCCTTTATCATAAATGGTTGCTTGCTCAACTGGATCGCCAGCATCTTTTAAATCTACAAAATTAATACCTTTAACAACTCTTCCGTTTTTAACGTCTAGACAAGGTATTATTCTATTTTTAAGCATCTAATTCCTTTGCGAGTTC
>MDTF01007369.1_pt1 | contig 27007 bp, 27 predicted proteins | sample 811191 | NCBI WGS metagenome assembly MDTF01 (sample SAMN05326649, study PRJNA326480) | marine metagenome | isolation source: seawater | place: Southern Ocean | collected 2011
ACAGTCGACAGTCGATTAGTCGATTTCAGTTTTACCAAGTGGCTTGGGTTTCAGAGAAAAGTAGTTACAAAAAAAGCAAGCACATTCTGCATCGAGAAAAGCAAGCTCACTCTGCAACTCTGCAACCGAAACCTTGCGAACTTTTGACTATCACTCTGCAACAGAAAAAGTTCCACGAACTTCTTCTGCTGCACTTTTTCATGGCAGGAGTGGCCGACCCATGAGGCCGGCCACCAAGCTGTTCGACCGCGACTGCGAGATCTCGCGCTGGCTTCAGCACCTGACACCTCTGGCGAACGGTAGAATTGTCGCCCATCCAACTCTGCCCTCCTAAACTATTCTGATGCCAACCCCTATGCTCACCAGGTGCTGATGGCGCTCGCCTCGCTCCTCTGGCTCGCGAGTACGCCGACACCTTCGAGCTAGACGACTGGGAGAAGAGGAACCACGCTCGAACCACCGGCCTTAGACCTGTGGGGCGACCTGGGAGGCCATCGGGTACAAGCTTCAACCCCGACCCGAGGAACCCCTTCAAGCGGCTGGAGGCTGGGGCCGCACCGTACGACTACCAGTGCTACGGCGCCGACGCCAATCCCACGGACGCCTACGTCGGCTGTGTGTTAGTGGAGCCTCACGACTCCGCCAGTACGACCTTCAGCCGCATGCTCTTCAACCCTGAGTCGGCGCCGATCGCGAAGCTGAGGGAGCGCACCTTGAGGCAGCGCCAGTCCGACGGAGCTCAGAGTTTATTCGACGCCAACCTCACCTTCATGGCAGGCGGCCCTGATCTAGCGGAACCTCCAGCTACGACGGCGGGCTTCATACACGTGCCGATGCACATTGCGATCAACTGCAATCTCGCACACCGAGACCTCATCGCTGTCGTCAGTGCCTGCTCGATGGATGACGCGCGACCGCACGTGTGGACCCAGGTCTCGACGAGCCACCTCCGCTACACGCTCTTCTTCATCGTCGAGATCTCACCACAGAAGTTCGTGATGATGCGCGGGCACCCAACGCTCAACTTCACAAACGGGGCGTCAGGATACTGCTGTCGCCAGGACGTCGTTCCTCGCGAGAGCATCCTGTCAGAGCCCCTGATCCGCGAGGCAATGCCCTTGTACGTCAATGCCCTTGTGACGGCGGCGCGCCGCGCCGCCAGCGTCGCAGAACTGCCAAGCTATGTTGACGATGGTGGCCCCAAGTGGATCTACTCGACCCGTGGGCTGATGGACGACATGACCATGGCGCTGGCCATGGCGGCCTCAGAGCTGATTCCCAGGGCCGACAGACTGCACAGTCTCACGAGGCAATACAATTTTAGTAACCGCACGAGGCTGATGATCAACGACCCGTACCACTTCGGCACCACGCATCTGACGAACAGGCTGCAGACCGTCGGCATGCAGCCGTTTGGAGGCCGATTTGACCGCATGCCGTCCCTCGGCGTGATCCTGCGGGAGTCGGCGCTAACCCGCAGCCGCTTCGCAGCAGGCTCCTGCATGAAAACCAGTCGCAGCAGTGACGCGGAGACTGACGCCATGGCGATGCGCGTCGCTGCCAGGGACTACCAGGTCAGCGACGGCGTGTATACCACCATTAACACGGCGGTGGCCAGGTACTCACGCGCCTTCATCGTGAATCTGTGGCGTCCCGTGGACGGCGTGACGGAGGGCCACGTGGACACAGACATCAGCAGAGCGCAAGTGCGGCGCTGCCTTGGCACCGTCGCCTTCTCCCATTCGGTCGCGGACATCTACGCCGAGCACTTCAATCGGAGGCAATACATGCACGGATGGCGGGGCGACATCGTGCAGGAGGTGGTTACTGGCCCCCAGAACTGGGCCGACGTGGTGGCGAAGCTGACAGCACTTGAGCAGCTGGACAGGAGGATGAGAGAAGAGTACCTCAACGGCACACCGAGCGCGACGGGCCTGTTTGTCGAGATGGCAATTGGCCAGGATGTAGAGGAGCGTGAACAGGCTTGGCAGTGGTACGTGCGGCTTCGTGCGGGAGGAGATGAAGCCGCCGCGGATGAAGCACAGACTTTGAATCCTTTGTACTCGGTCGAAGAACTGACGCAGCAGTTGGTTCACCACTTCGAGCAGGTGAACAACGCGCTCGAAGTGGCGAAGATCGATGGCGTGCAGACTTGTGCCCACCGTGTGCCGTGCTGGAGTGATGTGCTGTCCGAGAAAGTGATGGAGGAGAAGTCGGAAGGCTGCCCGAGCGAGTACCTGTGCCCGCTCACTCACATGATCATGGTGGATCCGTGGATGACGGCCGCTGGGCAGACCTACGAGCGCCGCGCGATCCTGAAGTGGCTAGACAGAAGCAAAGAGACCACGGACCCGTGCACCCGCACCCTCGTGCAGGCGCTAGACGTGCGGCCCAACCACGCAGTACGCGGCTTAATCGAGGCGTACATGGGACAGGCGCATCCACATGGTTGCGCCGATGGGCCATCGGATAAGCAGGAGAGCGCACGCCTGAAGCAGTGGGAGGGCGCGCGCCCCGCGAACCCGCTGGAGGCGAAGGGCAGTAAGGCGTGGTATGTCTTCACGCCGGTCCCCAGCCGCTTCGAGGATTCCAGCACCGAGGCGCCTGCCATCGTCGAGGGCAAGACCTACTCAGTGGAAGAGATTCAACACCTGGTGGAGCACCTGCAGACGCGCATAGACATGATCAAATCTGGCAAGCTGGACTGCGAGGTGGCCCTGGTGTCGAACAAGCGCAGAGCCGTCGCTACGATAAAGGCGTCGCGTGTACAGAGCGAGCGCATGGACGGCCTGAACGTCGCGACGGCAGTAGCAGAGACCGAAATGCAGGGCGCGCAGGCCCTGCTGCAGCGGTTGCTCGCAGCCCGCGTCGATACCGTGTGTCAGCACAGTGCTATAGTCAGGCCAGTGCCAGCTGAGACACCGGACGACGAGAACATGCCGGGCGCATCGGATGACGCCGTGCGGCCTCCGACGCGTAACGCACGTAACGCACTGCACTCAGATGCTAGCTTCTGGCGCAACGTGCATAACGGAGTCGCGAACCTGATTGGGAATAATGGTACGTCTGCAGGGCCGCGCGACTATCACCTCGGTTCAGTTATCTCTGCACGACTATCACCTGCAGGTGATACGGTGCGGCTCCCGCAGGGGTCCCCTCTAGAGCCTTATCTGATGCACAATCCGCGCCGCACCGTGAGTGCTAGGGAAGCGTTAGGCCTGGTGCCTCGCGGACACGATGACCTGCGCGATGCGCTGGCCGCCATCGGGGATCAGTGAGGTGTGTGCGACTAAAGTGTGAGGTGTTTGTGACTATATTTCTGAGCTATTTGTGACAAATGCGCGAGGTCGACGATGTACGCTTGACTCTGCTCGGGATGGTCGACATGTTATCAAACCAAGCGTTACCACAGGCGATCATAGATCGCCTGCTGAAGGGGTTTCTCGAAGGAAAGAGGGCTGCCATTAGAATACAGAGATTCGGACGCGGCACGCTTGAACGCTTCCGTTACCATAAGCTGGGATACAAGGATTTCCGTCTGCAGATGGCCAACTGGCATGATTGGTGGAGGATCGATGGGCCTAAAACAGCACCGTACGCTCAGTGGTTCGGTGCTGATGGTTATGTGACGGTTGGTGGAAAGATTGTCGAGATGATGGGCATGCACAGGCATACAAGGGCGAATAGTTTTGTAGATCACTGGGACGAAATTAGAGATGACAACCAGGGGATCTTGGATATTATGACTTCGAGAGCGTATCGACACTCACGAAGACAAGTGAACGGAACTCTAGCCGCCGTGACAACGTTCCCAGAGCACGTCCAGAGAGCGTGGACCGAGCTGACTAGGAGGAGGATGGAGTGGTACGCCTCAACTCATCTGCCTCTGCTGGGGCCCTGACCTAGGGCGCGAGCGCCTGCACAGACCAGCGCTACTGCTGCATGGGCCCCCAGGTTCCATCTGCATAGAGCTCGTGGCGAAGGTCGATCAGCGTGGCTGTGGCCTCGAGGAGCTGGGCGTTGCGGGTGTTGATCATGACGTTGCGGGTGTTGATCAACTCTGTCAATGTGAAATTCTGCTCGAGCAACTGCTTGTTCATGCTCATGAGCTGCGTATTCAGGCTGTTGATAATCTCTGTATGCGCTGGTGCGAAGGGCACGACGAGCAGACCTTCGACGAGCGGCACACCATCTTGGATGTCGTCTGCGTTCATGTTTGCAAGGGAAGCCTTGCACAGGGCGAAGAGAATCACAGGTATGCTGCGACGAAAGAGTATCATAATGCACCGAAGCAATAGTGCAAGAGTATCATAATGCAACCGAAGCAATAGTGCAACTCAGCTGCAACAGCAACCAAAGCAAAAGTAGAATAAAAGGAACAGCTGACTGCTGCCGACACATGAGCACCAGCACATGCCGAGGTGCTCTTTGCACATGCCGAGGCGGGCATATCGCTGGACCGAGATCCGACCAAGCCATGTCGCTCGCACATGTCATGCTCAGGTTCAATGTGATCAAAGATCTGCGCGCGCTGGTGTTGGATTTTTTTTTCCTAATCCAACACCAGATGGCTACCTACCTGCAGAAGAACTTTCGCAGGTTCCTGGCGCTCGTTAGATCTCCGACGGGGTTGTTGCGCTTGGGGGATGTGAGGTATGCGTATTATAACCACAACCCAGAGCAGGTCAGGAGGCGCGAGGAAGCACGCGAGCGAGCACGGCAAGAGATAGACGAGTTTGAGTTTCACAATGGGGGTTGGGACAGTCAGGGTTTGTTTTAAGTTTATCCCCCCATTTCCCACTGCAGCAGCAAAAAGTTCCCACTTTTCCCCCGGTCGCACTCGCTTTTTTAACTCTGCAGCTGCCTGCTGTACTCTATCGGTCGCACTATTCCCCCGGTCGCACTTTTGCTCCCTGCAACAGTAGTAAAATGCGAGCTGTTGCTCCTGCAGCGTCCGAAACTAGCTCGCAGTCATCGCAGTCAGTTACACTGTTGCTGCCTGCTGTACTCTATCTGTCGGGCTAAAAGATTCCTGCGATACAAACCCACGTAATGCCACCGCGTGGGCAGCCACAGTATCATCCCTCGATTCCCAGTGGGCAGCCCGGAAGCATCAAGGATTGGACGCTTCCGGAGCAGCAGTTCTTCCTGCACGCATTCGAGCGGCACACCGCCCCGTTCCTCCAGTGGCCTCGGTACATGCAAACGCTCTGCCACGCCGGCCACCTGAATATCAAGCAGCGCTTCAACGCCACGATCATGCTGCTCGCCAACGGCTTGGCCCCTAACCTCATCGCGATCTGGTTCACTCTGCGCGGCGTGCTGAGAGACGACGCGGCACGCGAGCACGTCTGGTCGATTATGTGCAGCTTCCGCCAAGGTCTCCTAGATCACTTCAGCACCTACTACTTCTGCGCCACCCTGCCGCCAAGCGACGAGTTTCCCTGGGGCGGCCAGCCCGACGGTAACCCCTACAGGCCCATCGGCGGCCGTGGGCCTATCTTCAAGCTGGACGGACGCACCCTTGCACAAAAGGACAATATCCGTCCAATGCCGCCGTCCGAGACGTGCAGCGATACGATGGGCGGCTGCCCGCACCCTAACACCCACGACTGCCCCTGGGGCCAGGCCAAGTACGTGCTGAAGCAGATGCACGCGTTAGAGTCCCGCAACTATGCATCCAAGTTCGTGATTAACGAGTTCATCCTGGGAACTCTCTCGGAGAGTTCTACATCGGCGTACGCCCACTGATATGTCGTGCGATCTACCCACGGCAGCGGAGGTGGTGTGGCATCTGTGTGGCATCTGTGCGTACGCGCTCGCTTGTCTGGTAGCCTGTTGTATTTTCGGGGATTTACGAAGCATAACTTCTAATGCCCTCACACACACATGCCGCTGCACACAGACTGCCTAGCAGTACTACTCAAGTGTATATCACTCAAATATTTCGGACACGCGAACTCTGTGCGCTCCAGGGCGTGGCATACAGTAGTGCGGCGCGTCAGGCGGGAGGCTCTTTGGAGGTGCCGGCACATTCCTGTGCCCTCGGCGGTGGCACCCTAATCCGCCTGCCTGATCTCCGCCTCCAGCTCGTCCATGTTCAGCATGCCCGGCGTGGGCATGCCGTACAGATGGGTAGCCTCGCAGAATAGCTGGTCCTTTTTTGCCCACTCGCTGAAGTTTTTCGCGGCGATAGCCGAGGACTCAGGGCTCGCCGCGGAATTCTCCGTCACCCTGACGCGCATGCACAGCTCCAAGTAGGCGGCGTGTAGCTGGTCGTTACGCTGGAAGCTAGCCTCGACCATGCTGCGTACTTTCACGAGCTCCTTCTGCGACTCAACATAGCGCTGCAGCAGGTCGTTCAAGACCACGCAGACGTCGCCACGCCACTCGGCCGTGGTCTGGTTAAGGTCTGCCGGGCCGATGGGCGGCAGCGGCAGCGGCAAGGCTGGCACGATCGGCGAGGCTTTCACGATGGGCGGCAGCGGCAGCGGCAAGGCTGGCACGATCGGCGAGGCTTTCACGATAGCGGCAGCTTCTTCTTGCGCGATGGCGACCCTGGGCTTCTTAGGGCAAGGTGCCGATGGGAAGAACTTATCGAAATAAGCGTCTCCCTTGGGCATGCGTCTCGTGAGAAGCGAGGTACGTGTGACCCGTGGCAGAAGCGAGGTCTCCACTAGGTCAGCACACTATTGCGTGCTGCAGGATTATCAAAAGCTCGCAGTAACTAACTGTTGCAGGAACAAAATCAATAGTGCGACTGAGGGAAGAGTGCGACTGAGGGAAGAGTGCGACTGAGGGAAGAGTGCGACTGAGGAAAGAGTGCGACTGATCTGCAGCAGACAAAAGTGCAGCCCACCTGCAGCAGACAGCTCATTTTTAGGATGGCCGTTTACGGTGCGAGCCCACGCGTGGAAGACCGACAGCCCATCCGCGCCTCGAGACGCAATAAGTCCCAGGCTCCGAATCGTCCGCTCGTCCGCGTTAAGTTCAAGCCTCGCCAAACGGACTTTCCAGTTGGGCTCTACCGCTCGCGCGATAAGCTAGTCATGCTGAAGGCCCTGGCGCACGACAACAAGCAGGACTGGGGAGTGTACCTCGACGAGCTGTCGGCGGTCTTGCTACAGGACTACAACGCCGGATGCGAGGCGCATTACACACAGGGAGTGATGAGAGGCATTAGTAGGCTGAAAGACACAGACGACCTACAGAGACAGATACACGCGCTGACTGCCGGGGCGGCAGCGCAGAACGCCTTCGAGGCAGAACTACTCGCCGACAGTGCGTGGATGAATGAGTTAGGACCGTTGTGTGCGTCGTCGTCTTAGGGCCAGTTGTTTTGAAAACGGTGCGTTGGCGGCGGTGGAAGCTTTTTGCGCTTGCGCGTGTCCACCTTCGGTGCATGCAAGAACACGTGTGGCACCGCCTCGGCGATGGAGTTGCTCGTCATCTTGTCCACCGAGGACTTAGGCTTGCGCCTCACCGCGCCGGTGACCATGTGGCTGCTCAGGTCGCGGGACAGCTCGGTGCCTGAGCAGTACCGCGGGTAAGTACCGTACTTCTTCAGCATATAATACTCGTTGGCTGCAATCTTCTGCTTGCGGCCAAACAAGCGGAAATTCTGGCTCCCATATGGGTGGATGATGTAGTATGTGCTCCTCGTGCGTGGGTAGTCCTCTGTCTTCGTAAAGTAAGGAAACTGCTCATCCCAATAGTTGTGGACGAGGCTCCACATAAACTGGGTGACCACGAAATTCGGGTCGCCCAGAGGCCTGGGTTCGGGCTCCATGAGCTGTACTTTTCGCTATGACCTGAACTCTTTCGATGAAGCAAAAGTTCAGCAGACAGACATAGGCTGTCTGTCTGCTGAACTCTTCCGAAAAAGCAAGCACATTCTGCATCGAGAAAAGCAAGCTCAGTATGCAACTCTGCAACCGAAACCTCGCGAACTCTTGACTGTAACTCTGCAACCGAAACCTCGCGAACTTTTGACTGTCACTCTGCAACCGAAACCTCGCGAACTTTTGACTGTCACTCTGCAACCAAAAGTGCAGTGTGAATTCTGCTGTGCTTTTTCACCTGGGAACTCCCCACCCGGACCCATGGGGCCTCGCCCACGAGCGGCCGTCGAGCCGGCGCCGGATCCAGTGCCCGACAACTACTGGTCCTTCATGCTCGCCCTGGCCTACCAGTGCATCCACGGCACTAACTACTCGCTGAGACCCAACTCCGCCGAGTGCAAGCACTTCATCTCCGTCATGCAGCAGGCTGGCCGTGCGGTGGGGGAGCTCTGCGACAAGCGGGACGCGGCCGAGCCGCAGTTCAGGATGCTCACCGACGGAGTGGCTCTGCGTGGGCTGAAAGAGGTGATGGCCTCCATCGGCAGGCACACGAGCGACGAACCGACTATCTGCCCGCGCGTCTTCTCACTCGGCCAGCTGAAGGCAGTCGAGAGCGACAGTCAACAGCAGGCGGACGGCACCTTCCAGAGCGAGCACCTCACCTACTCAGGCACGAGGGTGCTTGGGCCGAACGGCGAGCACTATAAGATGAACACGCAGCAACACACCTCGCTGTCGGCCGTGCTCTACGCCACCGTGTGCGTCAACGAGACTGTGTACGTCGTCCGCCTGACCGTGTGCGAGCGTGGGCAGGATCACACCTTCTACGGCGACGACGTCCTGCCCTCGCCGCGGAAGGAACGCGTCATGGGCCTCGAGATCGGGCGCGTCGTGTTAGACGGCGTGACGCAGACCGAGTTCGACGACTTGGCGATCCTTGGCATGATCAACTACGACTTCTGGCCTTCGCAACACTTCGCGAGTGGCTACCTGCGCAGGATCATGCTGCGCGAGGGCAATGCCCGCGCTATCGCCAAAAAGTGCCACGAGCGCTTGGGCGTGGTGCATAACTTTCCCGACCCGCCAGCCGCCCCGAGCGAGGACCAGGCGCAGGCGGATATAGACGAGGAAGCATACGACGAGTACGACCGCAGCAGTCGCAACGGCCTGCAGTTCAAGGTCATGGACGGCTGCCACTGCGTGGAGGTCGTCAAGAAGAGCGGCAACGGTCAAGGCAACACCGAGGTCACCTGGCAAAAGCTTGCCAACTTCGAGTTTGTGGCCAACAAGCACGTCTACGAGTTTGCACAGGGCGGCCACTGCGTCTCTCTGGAGCCGGTGCACGTTATGGAGGTGCATTGGCATAACCCCGGGCCGAACCACGGCGCCGTCCTGCTCCACCAGTCGAAGGACAGGTGCGCTGCCTATCTAACCCTGACCCTCCCTAAACTATTCTGAGCCAACCCCTATGCTCACCAGGCTCCTGCCGCACATGTACGAGACGGCGGCGACGATAAAAATCCTGGTGGAGTACGTCATGAGCGACCTTAAGACAGATGGCGATATCTGGACCCTGTTCTCCAAGGCCTGCTCGGTGCTGCGACCGATCAAGCTGTGCAGGGGCACCCTGCACCAGCTGCTCGGCCAGATGGACGTGCCACTGCCCACGCAGGCGGTCAACCGCTTGGGCCGGCAGCCGGGGTGTGCGGACCGGCTGGGAAACTACATCTTCGGCAACTGCGCTATGGTGAACAAGCCAGGAGTCGGCACCCTCGTCCTCTCGCACGAGCTGGCGCAGATGGTCATCGTGCCGGCGTTCTGGAAGGATTCCCAGGTCACCTTCACGCCCGAGCAGTACCCCAGGATCACGTTGATGCCGAACACCGACCTGCGCTACAAGCTCTTCTACACCCTGTTCTCCGGCCCTGAGTCCCTGATGAACCGCTTCTTCCTCAACAACGCCATGCAGGCCAAGCACGTCTACGCGCACGCCGTGCTGAGCCTGTACGCTAGCGAGTGGTGGGCAGGCAGGGTGGGCGACAGCATGGGCATGCCGCACCATTGGTCGGTCTCGGAGGAGGCCGGGACGGGCAAGACTGCGGCAGCCAGGCTGGCGCAGTGCATGCTGGGCGGCTACGATCAGCCGTTGCTCAGCGGCAGTTCGTCGCCCAATGGTGTGATGGAGGCCGCCTCGCTCGTGGGCGACGCGCTGGTCTTCATAGACGACCTGATCATCACGACCAAGCCGCCAAATGAGCCTGGCCAGTCGGGGGCGTGGTCGGAGCTGACGCGCCAGATTTTTGACAGAATGAAGCGGCAGGTGTGCAACAAGGATCGCCTGGCCTGCAGCGCTATCTCCGGCACGGCTAACTTTGTGCCGTGCTCCAAAGACCACCCCTTCCAGACGCGGACGCTGCTGGCGACCTTCCGCCCGCTGACGGAAAAGCACGCGGGCAACGTCACTGACGAGATGAACGCTGTGCACCAGCTGATTAGCGCCACCGCGCCAGACATGGCCAGCGTGCTGAACGACGGCCGCCCCGACGCCGCGGCCGTCCGTGACTGCCAGCTCTTCCTCACGCTTGCGGTCAGCCGAGACAACCCCGTGGCGTCGCGCCACATCAACATGTACGGCGGCCTGCTCTACTACATGCTGCAGCTGACCGTGTTAGCTCAGGCCGAGCGGCAGGACTTGGAGGAGGTGATCGACTACGTGCTCGATCTGGCGTACCAGGCCGCCGACAGCACCCTGGTGTCTAGCGGCATGCTGTCCAAGTTCTTGGTATCGCTTGGCATGGTGCTACCCGGCAGTGACCTGGGTGCAGGCTTCAGCCCGGCGACGAACCCACAGGACGTGTGCAGCTGGCACAACTACCGCACGAACCAGCAGGACGTCCCTCCACCCTTCCGAGGGCCGCCGTGCATCGCAGTGCGCATCAGCAACCTGGTCAGCGTCATCCAGAAGCAGCTCAACCAGACCTACGACGCCCGCGCCATCCGGAACCTGGCAGCGAAGAGCGACATCTGCTCAATCGGGCATGCCACATTCTACGACACGACCAAGGGCCCGTGGCCCATGTCCATCGAGGGGATGGGGCCGATGGACCAGGTGACTGCGGTCTCGGACCCCACGACCTGCAGCAGCTACGAGTGCCTGCTCATCCGGAAGGAGTCATTCGACCTCCTGATGAACGTGTACACGAACGGACAGACTGCCGCTCGCAATGCGCAGGCGATCACCATCCAGGCCTGGAACGCTGTCTACGGATCTGCCAACCGCGAGATTACCGAGCCTTACCAGTTCTACAACGCCGCCTGCGATCCTACCTCGTGGCTCTACCGCGCTTGTGCTCAGTCCAACTTCGGCGGCTACTACGGTGCGCACATGGGCATGATGCACCCGCACGGCTACGTGGAGGATGTCATGAATAAGACGCAGCGCTGGGTCCAGCATCGGGGCGGCGTGGCGTCTGTGATGGAATACGAGGACATGTTCACTCCGCAGGTCATGTCACGCTGGTACTCGCAGGCGCCCGTAAGAGATGACCTGCCGCCGTGCTACCAGCAACGCGCGTTCCAGTTCACCGAGCGCACCGACGAGAGCGAGATAGGGAGCGAGACTGGCGCATGTCCGCCACAGACTAAGTGCGATCCGCCCCCGCCTACTGAACAGGTAGACGCGGGTTCGAGCGCTGGCGAGGTGTGCTAATTGAAATCGAATCTTACGTTAGTAGCATGTACTAGCTCACACATCTAAGAACCTCCACTCATACAACCCCTTTGTTCGGCAGCGTTGGCAGGATTCTTACATGGATGATTACGCTGCAGAGCTCGAGATCGAGCGCGAGGATATGGAGCGCGAGCAGATGGTGACGGATGACGAAGTCGCAGAGGAGCCTAACCAGGATAATGCTGATCCTATCGAAGAGTATTCCGAGGACGAGGAGGATCGCGAGTGCGGGGGATATGACTGCGAGGAGCGTGTGCCTGCATTTGGCCAGCCGCTCTGCGCCCACTGCGAGCAATTCATGTTCGCGCCCGTTGCTCCGGATCGCGAGTGCTCGGGAGAGGACTGCGTGGAGCGTGTGGCGGAGCACGCGCAGCTCTGCAGCAGCTGCTCCCACTACGGCTGGATGGGGGTTTTGACGCGGGGTTAGAAGGGGAACTCCTTATCGAGCAGCTTGCTGATGTCCACCGACGAGATGGTGAAGAGCCTCTTCTTCTTGGCGGCGTCCTTCAGAGCGGCGATAACGACACTTTTTGTGAAGTATGGAGTTTGCTCCGCTGTGTAGGTCACCACAAGCTGCGCCCGCAGCCTACCATCCGGCTTATTGTCGCGGTCTCGGACCCCGTCAGGTTCGTGTGAGACCACCGTGTCCACGCGGTATGAGAGATAGGGCAGCGGGTCGTCGCCGCAGCGTGTGAGTTTGCGTAGAAAGTCTTCGCTTTTAAACACGTCAGTCACGATGTCAAACATCACCTTCCGCGCCTTCGCGTAAGCAGCTTCGTTGGCGCAAACGTGGCGCGTCACGATGCCGACATACTGCTCCGTATGAGTAACAGGTGTGGCAGCCTCGAGCTCGGGCTCAGGCAGATGGTCCTCAGTAGTCAAATCGATGGGCTCAATCTCGGTCATCAGTGCTGCTAGTGTAGCAATAGAAAATTACTGGCTTGCGAAACTTGGCGTCCTGGACAGTGCCTGGACCATAGGCTCGCGCAGACGGCGAGAGAAGAAGAATCCAGCCACACAGAGCACCACCATGCCACCCAGGAGCGCGCACATGACCTGGTCGCTATCAGCGCTCTCGGTTGCGGTGCAGGCTGTGGTGCTAGCCGTGGCCTCCTCGGGCTTAGGGACGGCGGCATTTGACGGCTGTCGTCCTTTTTTGCAAGCCACTGCCGCGGGCGTTGCCTCCAGCTTAACCTTTGGCAGTGGCGCTGCCTCGTGCGAGGCGAGCGCATCGGCGTCGGCTGGGGTGTCCATTGCTGGCTTGGCGGGGTACGGGACATAATCGTACGTGAACTCTGACTGGTCGATAACAGATGCCATAGCTGCCCTATCTACACACCAGAAAAAGTTAAGCGCCTAGGTCGTTCTCAGCGTGCATCGTGAGCCCCGCCAGCACGCTAGGCACCGCATTCTTGCGCACGTAGGCTGCGATTACCTCGTTCCAGTTGTCCTGAGGGTAGAGCCGGATGTCGACGTATGGATTCTCGTTGTCTGTGTAGAACGGCAGGCCGGAAGCGTCGTAGAGCTTGTATTTGCCTTGGTGGCTCTTTCCCTTGAACATCAGCTCGAGCATATGGTTCATGCGAAAGTAGTCGAGGGAGATGTATGTCCAGTGGTTCACTGTAAGCAGTATGTGAAAGTGCGGGTGGTGGCGCTTGGGGCCGATCTCGATGCCGCCGTCTACCTCCACCGACTCCACGTGCGTCTCGTAGGTGTCCCACCGGTAGCTCGTATTCTCGCCGGTGCCGTAGAAGAACGCGAGCTTGTCTGCCTTGTTCGGCGCGGTGATGGTCTCATACTTGTTGCGGCTGATGGCGTCGTTCCGAGGGACGTTGATGTTCTTCTTGGGCAGCTTCATACCCATGACCAGCATGAGCGAGAGCGACTCCTCGTTGCCGAACAGCTCGTCCGCCGCCGCTGCCATGCGGCTTAGCACGTAGCGGCCCTCGTCCTCGCTCGTGATTGCCCTGTGCAGCGAGTACGTGATGAAGAGCCGGCTCTGGCGCAGCTGCCGATACTGCGTGCCGTGCTTCCGCATATAGGCCGGCGTCGTTAGCAGATAACCGTCGCCGCGCCACTGCGTCGCCTGTTTCCCCTTTGTGGCTCTATTATCAGCGACATCATGGTAGTAAGTCTTCCATTTGATCTCTTCGGGTATGTGGGGCTCTGCTTGTTCATTGCGTGGTGTTTTCTTCGCCAGCTTCGGTGGCTTTCGCTCCTCCACCTGCAGACAGTTCCTGTACTTTACCCAACGGCCGCCCTCTTTCACCTCGCATATTTCGTTGCGATGCTCCACGCGGTAATGCTCAGAGTCGAACGGTATCTTCTTGCCCGGCGTGTCGTGCGTCGCGATATGAACGTACTTCCGTTGCAGCTCGGCGAGCATGTGCTGGAATGCTGGGTTATTGAAGGCCTTCTGTTGCCTTGCAAGATCTGCGGGGGTGTCGCGCGTCCAAAAGGTAGAAGGAATCTCAGCACTGTTGTTGGAATTCGGGACGACCTGCATCCGGCCTAGGTCTTTCAGAGCCTGCGCCATGTACTGGTGGTCTAAGTGCTTCGTCTCCCCGGTCCTGAACGCGAAGTTTTTCTGCACGTGGAATTCTGGCGGGCCGTTGTTATACTTCGTAGGCCGCCCCGACTGGCCATAGTTGCCCACCTGTTTTGACGCGAGCCACTCCGCGTACTTTCTCAGCGCTTTCGCAGCCCTGGCAGTGCCTCTCAGTTTTGGGTCATGCAGCAGCTCTAGCTGCTCTTCGCCGGAGAGATCGCTCGTGTTGGCACTGAGCACCCTAATCAGGTCGGTGCCGTCGCCATCCTCCTCGAACAGCTGTAGGCGATCGGTCCAAAGACTCCACTCCGGTGAGCTTCTCTTCGTATGCTTATCCTGCTGGCTAAACAGCTTATTCGGGTTGCCATATTTGTCTAGCGGCACCTTAGCCGCGCTGTAATTGCGGTCAAGCATACCGTGCAGCTGCATCGTGGTCGTGCAGTCGATGCACAGGTTGCCGTACTTTGAGCCGCGCATCAGCTTGTAGCCCTTCTGCCCCGCTTGCACGCGTGCGTTCGCTCTGCTTGGCCGACACGCGGTATTGGGCGCGTAGTCTCTGTCTGCGGTCCACGCATGGTTGTCGTACTCGCGGAAGCAGCGGTCTTTGTACTCTGTTGCCCAGCTCGCTACCATGATGGACGCTCTCTGCTCTTTGCGATTCTCAAACTCCGTCTGCAAAGGCTTGTAGTTTACATCTCGGGGGGTGGTCATGTCCGGGCCATATTTGAAGGCCTTCAGCTCCCAGTTCATCTGCGTTTGCTTACCATTGAGCGCGTCGTTGACCCCCTCTGCATGCAATCCTTGCTGTGAGGCCTGCTTTGCCAGGATCCGATGACTATTTGGAGCTGTCCAAAAGATATCCTCGTGGAAAGGCACTGCTGCCTGTGTACTGTCGTGGTAGCTATCGTCGGGACGATAGTAGCGCAGCGGCAGGCTTGACGTGCCCGGTGCGCTCAGTCGCGACCACGCCTTCTTCTTCTCGTACTCGAAGAAGGGGCGCGAGCATCGCTTGCAACCCTCGGAGTATGTCTCTCCGTCGTCGAACAGCAGCCGGGTGCGCCTGTACGGCAGCGAGGAGTAGTGCCACGGCGAGTGCACCCAGTCGCTCACCGTCATCGATCCGACGGCCGCGGGTGCTGCCTTGCCTCCCTTGCCTCCCTTGCCTCCCTTGCCTCCCTTGCCTCCCTTGCCTCTCTTCGCAGCGGCCGCAGCGGCCTTCACAGCTTCCACATCGGCCTTCTGGACCGCCAGGCAACAGGAGTTGTACCACGTTAGCCATGCGGCGTTGTTTTGGTACTGTGTATCCTCCACCCACGCATAACACCTCACCGACTTGGGAGGCGCCACCGGAAATACGGGCTTCCAAACCAGACTCGCAGGATCTGTCTTCGTGTTAGCCGTCTTAAACGTTGGCACACCGGTTGCTTTCCTTGGCGTGTGATCATACATCAGTCCGTGTAGAAACGCACTTCGCTTCTCATTGTACTCAAACTGGATGTTTGTGGAGCCTACACCAAACTCTCCATCTTGGCAGTAGATGCGCATGATGCGTGCCATGTTCTTTATATGCACAAGGCTGCCTTTCACAAAGAGACTTGTTTTCAGGAGGCCATTCGAGAGGCCCTGTTTCAGGTCAATACTAATCAGCTGCTGTGGCGCGCGATTGTTGTTCACATAGTGGTTTGCCAGGTCGCCGAATTTCGCCTTCATGTCATCCTCCTCGGTAGGGTGCATTGGTCGCGCCTTAACATGCATGTGATCCACGGCGTACAAATCGACGTGTGACCAAGGCTGCTTGGAAGGGTCTTTAAAGTGTAGGTTCAAATCGTGCCTGAACGGGTACTCGGCATCCTTCTCCTTGTCCTTATTCATGTAGTCTTCGTCGATGCCAAGCGCGTCTAGCGCTTGTTTCTTCGCCCTCGTGACATTAATGTCTTTCGGCCACTTGTCGGTCTCATTGTATATGACGGTTTCCATGCTGGGCACGTCGATGAACCCCTCTATCTTCCCTTCCCCTGTACCTACATCCGTGAAATCTTCCTCCTCCATATCTGGCAATCCTTCCCGGTGTTCTTGCTCTCCCCCTTGCTCTTCCTCTTGCTCTTCCTCTTGCTCTTCCTCTTGCTCTTCCTCTTGCTCTCCCCATTGCTCTCCCTCTTCCTCTGAACTCTCCTCATAGACTGGTTGCGGTCGGTAGCTACTCTTGCCGGAGCCAAGTGGCGCATCTGATGGTCCTGCTTCTCCTTGCGGTCGGGAGCGACTACTCCTGCCGGAGCCAAGTGGCGCATCTGATGGTCCTGCTTCTCCTTGCGGTCGGGAGCGACTACTCCTGCCGGAGCCAAGCCCTGATGGTCCTGCTTTTCCTGGTGGGATCTGATAGGGTGTCACGGGCTTTGGTACTGCTGGCTGCTTGCCGATCGCATTGCCGCCGCAGCCTGGTTTGCCTTGCAGCGCAAAGCACATGTGCCCGATCTGCTCTTTCGGTTGCGCATCAGTCACCGCGACGTGGCCCTCTTTTGCTACTATACCCTCCACGGTGTGGCGATTCAAATAGTAGTGACCAGCGCCATTATTCCTCAGTTTCGGATTCTTTGTCCACTGCGGGCACTGCTGGTACGGACTGAGCGTTAAGGAGCTGTTCTGTATGTCATAATCTGTCACAGTTCTGAAAGCCGAGGCTTTCTTGTACTCTCCACCCTCGTACCACTGCGGGTACAGCCAATGCGCCTTCGGCGCCACAAACCCGAGGCATAAGTCATCCAAGTGCGTTCCGGCTGGCTTGTGCACCACATCCCCCACCATGTCATGCAACTCTTTAGCCAGCTCAATCGTGCTGATTTTGGAATGCTTGCTTCCATTCGTGCGATAAACGCCGGGCTGCCCAGGGGCCTCACTAAGGTGCTGACCGTAAAAGGGCCCGAGAGAGCTCTTAGGCACCATGCCTTCGTCCTCACTAGCATCCTCACTAACTTTCAGTGAGCAGATCGTCTTGAGCGGCTGCACCGGCGTCGCCTGCACGCCTGCTGAACTTATGCTTGGGTGGGACGGGTATCGAAAGACTGCCGGCAGGAAAAACCCGTCAAGGAATTTCATTTTGTTTTGATCCCAGTGTGAGCCGACGTACGTGGTGCCATCCATTTTTGTCACCACCCCGTTGATTGGTTCCCTGACGAGAAGCCTGTGTCCGACGACTTCCGTGAGCCCGCTGTTTTGTGTACCCTTTCTCGCCGCTTTCGCGACCCACTCGTAGTGTGGGTTCCACATGCGCATTTGGATAGTGTACTCTCCCAGCGAGGTTTTCTGCTCTACGTTCCAGTTGTTTACCAACGAATTGCAACCCGGGTAGTAGTATAACCCAAAGATGGCTGATAGCGTGTTGCCTAGCGCGACGCACCCATCGCCCTTCTCGTTGCACGCGGCTTTATCCTCGTTTGGTGCGTGATCCTGTACAAAGGAGGTCGACGAGTTATGCACACCGGGCTTGTCGCTGTCGTTGCGGCCCACAGCAACGCCGAGGCAGTGATAAAGCCAGTTGAGCTTCGACAGCGGCCTGAAGCTGGCACCGATCTCAAGTGACTTCAAAACTTGTTCGCCGAACCTGAATCCGACATCGGTTGCACTGTTAGCGCCATTCGGCACGCCACTGCCGAAAAACATACCCTGTGTAGCCGGCGTGTGCAGCGGGCTATCCTTTCTGCGCACGTGTGGCCCGGGGGTGACCGGCTCGTTCGGATTCTTGTACTCGTACCATCCGGTGCGTGTGTCCGTTTGCGTCTTTGTGAACTGAAGGTACTCCTGCGAGGCGTAGCCCTTGCCTTCTGCTTCTCGATAGTAAGGATCTGTATTTTGGCTCACAGTCTCTCCAGGAGACAGCCGGCCGCGCATATCCTGTTCGACTAGCAGCAGCTGCATCATTGTCTGGAACTCCTCTCCGCCGTTCTGCTTGGTTGAATCGTATCGCGTCGCAGCTTTCCATAGCTCGTAGCCTATGATCACGCTCGGCCACGATAGGTGATTGCTCTGGAAGGCTTCTATTTGCGTCTGGCGTGCCTCAGCCTCTTCCGTAGACGCTTCCACCGGTGCCTGGCCCATTGGTGCGAACGCGACTTTAATGCGGTCTCTCTGAGCCTTCCGTAGGCCTATCGTTTGTTTGCTAAAGTACGCCTCGGCGCCTGGCATGTTTGGCAGGTAGTTTGGTGGAGTGTCGGTATTTACCGGCATATCGAACAGTTTTGGCGCAAACTTTGGAGCGGGGCCTGATGCCGCATTGTACTTAACCGGCGCTGGCCTTGGGGTTGCTGTAGGGAGTGGCGCATTCTTAGGGGGCGCCTGCCCAGGACGCGCCTTCTTCTTCCTAGGAGGCATTATGCATACTACAACACACACTTGGAAAAAAGTCACTCTAGATCTCCGGCGCGGGGCGGTGCGGGCTTCTTGCTAGCCATGCCCTTGTGCACATAGCCCACCAGGACATCGACCCAGTTCGACTGAGCTAACAGTTTGCCTTTCACGTGCGGCTTCTTGGTCATTCTCATCGGGTCATCTTTTGTAAAGTGCTTGTTGAAGGCCGCCTTCGCTATGTTTCCGAGCACAGGGTAGTTCAGCTGCAGCTGCGAGTAATGCACGATCTTGATTATAGCGTGCACATGCGCGCGTCCCTTTTCTGGCCCGATCTCTACGTTCATTTGAGTAGTCACGTTGGACACCACGTCGTCGTACAGGTCCTCCTTGTAGGTATCGTGGCACGGGCCGTACTGTAGATACGTGGCGAGCACCGCATCGGTTGCGAGATGCTTGTTCATCTGATCCAGCGCGGCCATCACTTTCGCAGTCATGGCAGCGCCTCTCGGGCACTTGTTGGTGTTGATAGTGACGAACCAGTTGGACTCCTGCTTCCGCCGTGCGAGGTTCTTACCACTGTCTCCCGCGCGGGGGTGGTCGAAGTAGTCCTTGCCGCCTATCCTCGTGCTAGCGTTGCGCAGGATGTTGCCGTTCGGGTACTTCCATGCCTGCTGCGCCTTGCCGCCGATGCCAGGCTTGAAGTCGACCCGCTCCGAGCTTATGTGCGCGTTCTTGACTCTCTGTTTTGGCATTTTCATCCCCTCCCCCGTGTGGCCGTCGTAGCGCCACTGTAGTCTGATATGTGCTAGTCTGTCCCAGATCGCTTTCTGGTACAAATCATCGGACATTTACACGCTGTCATCGGAATCATCGGAAATTTCTTGCCTTTCCGCATCCCGTAAGAGCTTATCTTTGTACGCTTCCGTACTGGCAAACTTGCATGCTACGAGGCTCCTACCACTTTTGGCGTGCATCCAAGGGCAAGTTGTGCGGTATTGCGGCCGGCCGTTCGCCATCTTCACTATATCAGGGTCCACCACGTCGAACTTTAGCTTTCGTGACAGGCAGTACATGCGCACACTGCCCGGTGCGAGTGGTGCCCCTTTTTCGACGGCCCCTTCGGTAGTCATGAGTGTAGCAACAGAGCAGTCAGAAAGTTACGGGCAGCGTTTGGACCCCAACACTGCGCAGATGCTGCAGGTAGAGTGCGAGTTTACATGGGGCCTGTACTTGCGCGAGTGGGACAGCTATTTGGACGCGCGCCACAAAGAAAGCATGGCTACATTCAAACAAATGTACATGCGCAGTGCATTTCTAGGAAAGCACCAGGAAACAGGCGCAACACCAACACACACCATATGAATTACCGAGCCGCACTTGTGGGACACAACAATACGGTGAGGGCAGTCAATTGTGACACTCAGTGCAAGAAAGATATTCTGACGCTTGTGTGTGAAGCGATGCCCCACTACCCTCCCGACTCGATCGCACGAAGGCCCGTTAGGGTCGAGAAGCTTTCTGCCGATGTACCGGTGGTGGCTGCTGGCTGGCCCAGCGGGGCTTCTCCACTTCTGCAGCACACTGCTCCGCTAGCTCTTTTGCCGACAGCTGAGGAGGACGATGCTTCCGCGCCAGCTCTCTCCCACTCAGTGGGGTGGCCTTCGCCAGCTTCGCCACAGCCCCCGGCTTCTGTGCCGAAGAAGAAAGCGAAGCCTCGAGCGCGGAAGCAGCCCCCTTCATCGCCACCCTAGCTTTCGCAAAGGTTTCCGTGGAGAACACGGTCTCGGTGGGCTCAAACGCCTTCTTCTTCGGTCGCACGAACACGGCTTCATACTGCCGCACGCTATAGTTGATAGGGCGCATCCGGCCGTTTGGCCCGTACCTCAGGCTGTCCTCCTTAGAGTGCAGAAACAGGTAGCAGTCGCCATAGACGGTGGACTTCAGGTGCTGCGAGGCGAACCTGTTCTTGGGAGGCAGCTTGAATCCCGGTTTAACACGGTTTTTGGATAGCTTGTCATCACCCACCAACCTCGTGTCACCGAGGTAGTGTGCCGTTATGCCGCGCTCCTTGCTCAGGCGAACTCGCCCTTCGACTTCCATCGCTCTCATCTGAGAGTTCTCGCCGAACGCCTCGCCGCGTGTCCTCGCCCGCTCCCGGATGTCCTCCTCGATGGCTTCTGCAAAGCCCGTCATTGCGACATCCTTCTCGTAGACGGCGTCGCCCTCTTTGCATGGTATGACCACCACCCGCACCTCGTCTAGTGCAAACACCTTCTCGCATAGATCTTGGTACTCTTCGAAGTCAAGGGACCCGTTTTTAAAATGATTCAAGAGGGAGGGGCAGATCATCTTGGAGATCTCCTCAGTCATGTCCATGTCAATCCCCGTCCTCTCCGCCACAAACGCGCGTACCCGAGCGAGTGTGTCGCATGAGTGTATGCCATTCTGGTACTGCAGGTAGGCGTGTAGCATCACCATCTCCCAGTTGCAGAACGACCCGCTCTTGGTTAGGCGATCTTTCTCGCTTGAAGCGAGGCACGAAGTATCCCGGTCCAGCGTGAAGAAGTATTCCGGAGCCACCTCGTCCTCCTCCTCCGCCGCCTCGTCCTCCTCCTCCGTCGGAACTGTCTTGTGCCACTTGGGCATCGTGCAGATTGGCGTCGGCATCGGCATGCCCGTCTGGTCGCACGACCAGAGGTGGATCGGCCGGTTGAAGTTTTGGTGCATCTTGCGCTTGCCCATCCTTTGACAGCAAGTAGTAGGAGTTGAGTGCGAGTAGGGAGCGGGCTGCCTCGTGTGTCGTTTGTGTCGAACACATACCACTTTTGCTTCCAGGAAGTTTCCGAGAAAGCATGGAGAAACCGAAAAAGAAGAAGAAAAAGCTTAGTTTGCTAGAAGAACTGGTGGACAAGCAGCTAAGGGAAAGACGCTCCGAGAAACCCCCCAGATGCATATTTTGGCCTAAGTACCCCTTTAATGACCCCTTCGTTGAAGCGTGCGTGAACTACCTACCTGAACATCCTACCGTCGTACTGACTGAAGCTAAACTTAGTGTTAGTGGGCCCCTGCACGTAGCGGGGGACGCCGTCGGGGGGGCGCCCCAAGTCTTGCACCGCCTGGTCACACGTGTGCGTGCACCCCGACGGGCAGCACAGACTCGGCGTGTCATCCTGCCTCCTGCTCCACCGATAGTGAAGCAAAATTGCAATGACCAACAACGCGCCGTACTTCCTGTTAAACCCCATGCCTCTACTAGTGCTAAGAAAATAAGGCCCTGCTACAACAGATTTGTGCGTGCGTGGATCGCCTACGTGAAGATTTTCGCAGCCAAGTGATTGCCCATCAGGTGCTGCATGCTCTTCACGTCTCGAGCATTGCGGGCATCCACGTAGGCCTGTCGCGTGACGCTCACGCGGGGCTCCAGCGACAACTTACGCAGCTGTGGGTCACTCTGCAGCAGCTCCCTGAACGACGAGTGCATGCCGCGCCCTTCGGGTCTCTTGTTAACGGGCGTGGTGTCATTGCGATAACTGCTGCCTATTGGTGGGCCCGGCAACACCCCCTGCATCGCCCTGGCATCCGAGGGCTTCAGCATCACAGTTGTCGGCTCCGCGCCCCACGATCCAAACTTCCTCGTGAGCTGCTGGTGTATCAGCGCGTCATCGATGCGGCGGCGAGCAACTGACGCGTCGTGCCTTGCCTCGCCTCCGCTGGTGATCGGCCGATCGTGAGCACGTGTCGGGTGCGTGACGATCGGGAAGTCGCCGGTGTGCACCCACATATCGTGTGCGGCGTCGCCACCATAAATAGAAGGCTTAAGCTTCGGTTTTTTTGGAAGCATGATGTCGGCTCTCCTGACTATTCTCTCGCAGTATGCTCGCGGCTTCTCAGCACTTGGAAGGTTTAGCATGCCGCACACAACGCTCAGAATTTTAGGTCTAGTAACCATCCCAGTACCAGTCATCAACTGGATTCCATTCTATCTTAGGCTTCGGCTTCGGCTTCGGCGCCGGCACCACCGGCACCACCGGCACTACAGTAGTGCCGGTGGTGTTGGTGGGTGTAGGCCAATCCTTCCGGTCTACCTGAGCGACAGGGCTCGGCGCCATTGTATTCACAGATGTGTAGCGGCTTGGATCCTCTGCAGGGTCGAGATGCGCGATGCTAATTTGGTAGGGCTTGGAGTCTCTTGAGCTGTCAGCTGCCCTTTGGATATCGGCCGCCGTTGTCACGGGTACCCCGATGCGCCCGGGAACTGCACGCGTTTTCACACTGGGCGTGTTCTCTGCGTTGACGAGCGGTGCAGACCACTTCGGGTCCAATTGGTCTTCCGTGTCATCGAGGTGCTGAAGGATTCCTACCGTAACCATCGCCACCAACAAAACTAGCAGTTTTTCGAGGTCCATGTGTCTCATACCTAAGTAAGAAAATTTACGAAGGAGTTTTCCCAATTTTCATAGCTTTCCCATAAACGGGCGCCATAATCTCCTGTGCCTTTCCAAACTGCTTGAGCACTCCTTCTATGCTAACCGGCGGTGAGGCACGCGGAGCCAGACTCTGGCTTACCGGACTCTGGCTTACCGGGCGCTGGCTTACCGTAGCTCGCCCTCCCGTAGGTGCTTCCCTAGCTGTAGGGGTGTCGAGTTGCTTATGATGTGGGCTCGCCTCGTCGACTTCGTGAACAGCCCACGTGTCGAACGCGCTCCACTTCGCCTCTACACCCGTCTCCATCTTCTTTAAATAACCCGACGCCTGACCCGCGGTACCTTTCATCTGCGAGTAGATGAAGTAGGTTCCTAAAGCCGCTCCGGACACTAGCAGAAAGCTTTCTACTTTGCTCATTGTTACGTGCGCTGTCAAATAGGTTGGAATTTATTCGCAAGTATTCCGCAATCTTTGCCACAGTGATGAGAAAAAGTGGCAGCAATACTATGAGTGGGATCATGGTGGTACCAAAGCATCAGAATTTACAGCTGTGTGGCAATGAGCAGCATCACTACCAAGGCGCCTAGTACTAACACTGCCTCAGTCTGGTCATCTGGCCACGAGCCGGCGTCACCATCGGGGTTAGCGGCAATGTAGTCAGCGTACGGGACGGGCCCATCGGGCGTGGGCGGAATGCCCCCCTGCGGTTTGGGGTTACCATCCTGGTCCACCACTTTCGCGTAAGCCCCTAGCCCCACTCCCATGAGGGTTGCTTGAACTCCTAAACTGGCACGCCCAGCTAGCACTTTGGCAGCCAGTTTTTTCCTGCCTAACGCTGTTGCTGTTTCCTCCACCGCTATCTGTTTCGCCGCCTTGCTAAACCCCCCCTTTACTAGAGCGGCCTGAGCATCTTTTTCCATTTGCGAAATCACCTCAACCTTCGTCTCCTGGCGGGCGAGGCCTTCCGCAGCTTGACGCGCTGCGATATTCATTGTCACTTTCTCTGCTTGAGTGAGTGTCGCCGCTGCGAGATCTCTCTCCGCCACATTTGCAGCAAGGCGCCCCGTCTCTGCCTCTATAGCCGAGGCGGTCGCTTTCCCTACCACCTTCTTAGTTAAATAACCCGACGCCGGGATGGCCCCTTCCGTAAAGATACCAATGCCGCAAGCAGCGGCGTGCTGGGTCGCCGCTTCATGGCTGATTGCGTCATCGATCAACTCGGAACAGCTGGTAACTGTGCCTATGATGGGCAAATTCTCCATACCCCAGAATAGAGCGCCTGCGGGATCTGCGGCGGCTTTTTGGGGAGCTTTCAACACATCGTTCACCGTGCCTTGAAAGTTCGAGCGAATTGTGCCAAAGATGCCCATAGCGTCTTACCTATGCCTAAGAAATTATGGTGTAGATCTTGTAGCCTACGTAAACCACCAAAATACTGCCTACGACTTCGGTGGCCAGCTGAATTTCCTTCCCGATTTCTGCAGGATGTATGCCAAAGATATCACCTAGCGCCTTCGCGGCAGCGTCGACTGGTTTCTTTACGCTGGGTCCCATTATGCCCGAGATTAAGGCAAGAGCTCCTGTACCTGCAGCGAAAGCCTTCATAGGGTTCGATCTTATCGTCTCGAGCATGGCGTTCTTCTCCCCTCTTTTGGCCGCGGCAGCGGCCAATTTAGCGACCGCTGCCTCAGCCTCTTTCTCAGCCGTTGCCTGCGCGGCTGCTGACACGGCCTTTGCCGACGACTCCTCAACACCCATCTCAATTTTTGGAATGATAGCTTCCAAAAGTCCGCTAACAAGTCGGCCAGCCATTAGGCCTACTTCTCGCTCAGAAATTTAGAGATCCTTGGCCCCTACCACATCTCCTGGCACTACTAGCTCTTGGGCCTGTATAAATGCTTCCATCATGTGAATGGCCTGCGGGTGGCCGGTATTCTGCATGTGACAGTATGTCGCACTGTATGACAGTGCCATGAGTAGCCGCATCTCGACGCTCATCGACATGCTGGCGCCGTACTTGATCATGATCTCATTCATGAGCGGCCCCAACTCCGCCTTCTGTAGTTGTACCGCTGCGCCGAGGCCTCGCACGTCGATCGTTTTGGGGCATATCGCTTGCGTGGCCAGCTCGATACCCTGCATGCCCCAGCCGAGGAGGGTCATGGGGAGTTGCGAGCTCGAGTTAACGTCCTTGCCAAGCTCGTTCTGAATGTGCGCAACTTCGTCTTCCAGCTCGACTGTGCTCGATGCTATAGTCACTGTCTTGCTACCTCGTGGCTTGATGTCCGGCCGTAGCTTTTTGTACCCCGTAACCTTGCGCAGGAGCGATGTCTTGCGTTCGATGTCGTCAACGGGTGCCTTCGCCTTGGGTTGCGGTGCGGGCTTTACGGCGGTATACTTCACCGGCACCACTGATTTCTTTTCCGCCTTCACTCGCTTGCGCGACTCGGTGGCTGCGGCTGTATGTGCTCGCAGGATAGCCGCCTCGTCCCTGGGGTCATCCATGTTGCGGGCCTGCCTTGCCCTCTGCAGGTTCATGTCGCCAAAACCGGCCATGTATGACGAATCCGCCTCATCGCGCATGGTGCTCTGGTAGTGTGCTTGCATGGTGTGTGTGCTACTCTTGTGTCAGATTATAATGCATGCTCGTTTCTGCTAAAAAGCATGGCAGGGAAACTTTCGAGACATTTCCGATAACTTCCACCTCACGCACGCACGCCCATGGCACAGCAGAAGGGCGTGGCTATTCTGGAAAAGCTGATGAACATGGCAAGGTACTTCGATGTTTACTACAAAGCCCATGACCTTCGCCTAGAACACAAGATGGGCGTGCTCATCCCGGTGCAGGCTATGTACCTCGCTCAAGCCATCGCTGACCTGAAGCCTAAGGAATGGGACATGGAGAAGCCAGACGCGATCTTCAATCAGCTTCGCTTGGTGGCTCAAGCCAAGAATGACAAGGCTGTTTCCCAGGGGGGCACCGCCTACGCTGAGATCACGACCATCTTGTCGCTCTTGCAAAACGAGGTCAACGAGGTCAACGAGGTCAGCCCAACGAGCCAGGACCCTTCGGCCTACGTCCTTACTCAAACGGAGCAGTATGTCGGCATCGTGACGAGCAAAAAAATTAGCCTGGGCTTTGATAAGTTATGTGCGTACTGCCGCTATTTCCAGGAGATTGTGGACAGATAGGTGCGAACGACAGCGCGATGGTCTTACACCATATGCCCCAAAACAAAGCCTCCTAGCAACGGTACAAGCATGAAATGGAGGTACGTGCTATTTTCCTCCAGCGGGTCGGCCGACAGTGGCCTGAACGGCTTGATCGAGCCATCAGCGCTGAAGCAACACCTAGGTCTCTTAATGCAGTAGGAGATTGCGCCAGCAACGGCACTCCCCACGACCATGCGCGCGGGCCAGTTTTTTAGGCCTAAGACGACGAGGGTGTCAGCCAGGCCTAGGTTCTCCAAATCTTGAGCGCGTACGATAGTCGGGTACTCCATTATGGCTTCTAACTTGTAACTTGGAAAATAAATAAACACTACCTTACCGCCCTAACGCGTCAGGGCATCCCAGGGAGGTCAGGGAGCAGCCCCCCCAAAAAACTTCCGTTTCCGGCGGCTTTGCCTTGGCGCAATTGGTTGTCTTGCGCCCAGCGAGTGCTGGCCACGCCACTTTGACCCGAATTATACTGACGGTTAATAGTCGAGTCGCTATTCGGACGCCAGGCGCTCCGATTGCCGCTGGCGCCGTGCTGGTACATATCGTTGGCGATGTCCTGGCTAGTGCGTCGCATGCCGAGCACAGCGTTATCATTCTTGAAGGCCCATTCCTGACCCTTGTTCGGCCGCGCGCCGAACTTCGCTGAATTGAACGGCAACTTGAGCGTGTCCCCCGAAATCTTAGGGTCGCTCATCCAGTTCATGAACTTCCACGGCGAAAGGTAACCAGGGGCATAATTGCTTACGGCAAACACCTCCCTCATGAGTGAGGGGCCTGTAATAATGCCCTGATCCACCAAAAACTTAAAGTCCATGTCTGGCTTGTCGGCAAAGCCGAACATGTCGATACACTGATTCCGCACCGCGAAGTTGAAGTCAGCCTCAATCTGACCTACACGCG
>MDTF01012039.1_pt1 | contig 26999 bp, 24 predicted proteins | sample 811191 | NCBI WGS metagenome assembly MDTF01 (sample SAMN05326649, study PRJNA326480) | marine metagenome | isolation source: seawater | place: Southern Ocean | collected 2011
ATGTATATGGAATTCATCAGCAACTTTATAGGATTATACCAAGAGCTATAATTTATCTAAAAATGAAGAAAAAGATTCAATTACACGGAAGAGGAAAATCTGAGCGTTCGTTTATTCACATAAGAGATGTAGTAGAGGCGACTCTATTAATAGCTGAGGAAGGAGTTACTGGAGATGTATACCATATAGCCCCTGAAGGTGATGATATTTCTATTTATGAAGTAGTTAAAACTATTTGTGACATGATGGGTTATGACTTCAAAAATTCAGTCGAGTTAATTGACCAAAATTTTGGCCAAGATTCAAAATATAGTATTAGTTCATCTAAATTAATGTCAGATTTAAATTGGAGGCCAAGTATTTCACTGCAAATAGGTATAAAAGAAATGATTAAATGGATAAATAATAATTGGCCTGAGATAAGTAAAATGCCATTAGAGTATATTCATAAAAAATAACTATTATCTTGATTGATAAACACTAATTTTTTATAGCTTTTATAATATCTTTGTAAAAAGAATAAAACTTATTTTTTAATCAGTTAAGAGTATCTATGAAAAACATAAATCATAATTTTTTACCTAAGCAATATAAGCTTACTAATGAATTACCAATAAATCATAACTACCTTCCTCAGCAATTTAAAGATTCAGAAGAAGTTATAGAGGAAATAAGAAAATTGGTAGTTAGGGGGGACTTCACCCTTGGAAGTGCAGTTAACGAATTTGAAGAAGAGTTTAAGAAAATTGCTAATTCAAAATATGCAATTGGAGTAGGTAGTGGTACTGATGCTCTTTTCCTTTCTTTGAAAGCAATGGGTGTCAAAGAGGGGGACGAGGTAATAACTACTCCTTATACATTTTATGCGACTATTGGTGCAATTGTTACTGCAGGAGCAACCCCAGTCTTTGTTGATATTGGTGATGATTACAATATTGACCCAAATCTTATAGAAGAGGCGATCACTCCTCTTACCAAAGCTATTATGCCAGTTCATTGGTCAGGCCTAATATGTGATATGGACTCTATACGAGATATTGCTGATAGGCATAATCTTGTAATAGTAGAGGATGCATGCCACGCTATAAATGCAAAAAGAGATGATAAAACTGCAGGCTCAATTGGAGATACCGCGTGTTTTAGCATGCATCCTTTAAAAAATTTAAATGTCTGGGGGGATGGTGGAATTATCGTTACTAACAATAAAGAAATACATGATAAATTAGTATTACTTCGGAATCATGGCTTGAGAGACAGAGATATATGTGATGTCTTTGCATATAATTCTAGACTAGATACACTTCAAGCTATTGTGGGGAATCATTATATAAAGAAGATCAATCACATTACAGATATGAGGATAAGTAATGCCCACTTTTATGACAAAGAGCTTTCGAGGCTTTCCCAAATAAAAATTCCAGCTAGGTTTTCATCAGTTAAACAGGTTTTTCATCTATATTGTATTAGAGTAAGTAATCGTGATGAATTGCAACGATATCTTATTGAAAATGGTATTGATGCAAAAGTACATTATCCAACCCCAATGCACTTACAACCAGCAGCAAAAGGTTTTGGTTACTCAATTGGCGACTTCCCTTCTACAGAAAATGTTTGTAAGGAAGTATTATCTCTTCCAGTCCATGAATTTATTACTGAAGATCAAATGAGGTTTACGGTGCAAAAAATTAAAGAATTTTATTCATAAATTATGAGAATTCCATTTGTTAATCCAGGGCTCCAGTACCAAGGACTTAGAGAGGAAATACTAAGTAGGTTTGATAGAATTTCTTTAACAGGAAATTATGTTTTAGGACGAGAAGTGGAGGAATTTGAAAAGAATTTTGCTAATTTTTGTGGTACTTCATTTGCCGTTGGTGTTGGGAATGGTTCGGATGCCCTTACTTTTAGCCTTTTAGGCCTAGGAGTTAAATCAGGTGATGAAGTTATTACAGCGCCAAACTCATTTGTTGCCTCAGCATGGACAATTGCAAATATTGGTGCTAAACCAGTATTTGTAGATGTAGGTTGTGATTTCAATATAGATCCTAGTTTAATTCAAAAAGCAATTACTCCTAAAACAAAAGCTATAATGCCGGTCCATCTTACTGGAAGGGTTGCTGATATGGAAGCTATTAACAAAATAGCTCAAGAGAATAATCTACTAGTTGTTGAGGATGCTGCTCAAGCTGTCGGTGCATCATATAAGTCAAAAAAAAGTGGGTCTTTTGGAGATGCTGGATGCTTTAGTCTTCATCCTTTAAAGAATCTTCATGTACATGGAGATGGTGGTGTAATTACAACAAATAATGAAGACTTATATAATAAAGTTTTAAAAATGCGCAATCATGGACTAAAAAATAGAAATGAGTGTGAGTTTTGGGGCTGGAATTCTAGGCTTGATGAAATCCAGGCATCTATTGCTAATCTAAAATTATCTTATCTAAATAAATGGAATGATAGGTTTCTTGAGCTGGCAAATTATTACATTAATGAATTATCAGATTATATTGAAGTGCCTAGTATTAAGGAATTTGAGAAGCCAGTATTTCATAGATTCATTATTCAACATAAGAATAGAGATAGTTTAAAATCTTTTTTAGAAGATAAAGGAATTATGACAGCTGTTAACTATCCAATACCCTTACATCTTCATGAAGCTTCAAACCAGTATGGCTATAAAATAGGGGACTTTCCAATGGCTGAAGAACAAGCTGCCAGAATTTTAAGTTTGCCAATATATCCTGAACTTGAGGACGCACAAGTGCAATACATCGTAGAATGTATCAAAGAATTTCTTAAAGTTTAATTAGCCTTACTTCATAACTTATTGGGCTAAAGATAAAATTTTTATTTAAATATTAAAGTAATGAACATACCAACACATATGAAAGCTGCTGTTCTTTGGGAGTGTGGCAAACCACTTTTAATAGAAGATAGAGTGGAAATTCCAAAATTAATGCCTGGTCAGGTGCTTGTAAAAATGGCCTATAGTGGTGTTTGCAGAAGCCAATTGATGGAGGTAGAAGGACAAAGAGGAGAAGATAAGTATTTGCCTCATTTACTTGGACATGAGGGTTGTGGAAAGGTTGTAAATACTGCAGCTGATGTAAAAAAGGTTTCAGTAGATGACTGGGTAATATTGGGCTGGATTAAAGGTGAGGGTATTAATGCTAATGGCGCTAAATATAAATTAGGGGATAAAATAATTAACTCTGGTGGTGTTACAACTTTTAGCACATATACAGTTGTTTCAGAAAATCGGATTGTTCCACTACCTTCTGGCCTACCTAAAGATATTTCAGTTTTATTTGGGTGTGCTCTTCCTACAGGTGCTGGAATTGTATTAAATCAATTAAAACCTAAGAAAGACTCTTCAATTGCATTTATAGGTATTGGTGGGATTGGTTTGAGTGGATTAATGGCAACTAGGGCTTTTGAATGTAAAAATATAATTGCGGTAGATGTTTCGGATGAAAAATTAACGCTAGCTAAAGAATTTGGTGCAACACACACAATAAATGCATTAAATTCAAATGTTTTAGAAGAGATTAATAGGATTACAAGTGGAGTTGGAGTTGACTATAGTGTTGATGCTGGTGGAAAAGTTGAAACTATAGAATTAGCATTTGAGGCAGTTAAAAATAATGGTGGATTAAGCATTTTTGCCTCTCACCCTGAAGCTGGAAAGAAGATTTCAATTGATCCTTTTTCTTTGATATCAGGCAAGAATATCAAAGGAAGTTGGGGAGGGGCAAGCAACCCTGATAGAGATATTCCAATCTTAGCTGGCTTTTATAACAAAGGCATGATGCCACTAGAAAGGCTTATTACCAAAAAATATAAATTAGATGAAATTAATATAGCTTTAGATGATCTTAAGAATTCTAATGTTTTTCGGCCTCTAATAGTTATTGATGAAAGTTTAAAGTGACAATATTTTCTTATTAACTATAAGATAAAATTTAATAAATTAAGCTAATTTTTTAGCAATATCCATTGCCTGCTCAATACAATCATCAATGTCCACATGGTACATGTATGTCCCTGCTCTTCCGATAGAAAATACATTCTCAGGCATTAGATCTAAGTATTTTTTAGCACGATTTTGTTCAGATTTAAAAGGTAAAGGATAATGTCTTCCATTATTTGAAGGAATCTCCATTCCAATAAGAGTGTGTGGAGATTTATATTGAGTATATCGCTTATATTCTACTAGCCTAGTAAATTTCTCTTTACCAGCGTAATACATAAAATAGGTTTTTTCAGGGAATGCAAATTCTATTGGTAAAACAAACATATGCATATCTCTTCCCACATAAGGTAATGGACCATAACATTCATCGAATAGTAAATCAGGAGATATTGTATTAATAATTACATCAAACTTATGTTTTTTTTCATTAAAGACAACTTCTTTATTAATTATGTCAAAATTTGTAATCTCCGTATTTAAATATACATTTGTAGATTCAGTTGCTATTTTAAAATATGAGTTATACCCATCAATTGCGTATGGATAACAATAGAAAGCTCCATCCCATGAATTTCGAGGGCCTTCATTTAAAGCAACACCTTTTGGAGACCATGCAAAGTCATCAAGCAATTTATTGTCTTCAATTTGCCACATTTTTTTTGAGTAACCATTGATAAATTTATCGTATAAAGTTCCACCAACTGAAGCATTCCAGTACTCTTCCAAGTTTTTCGCACTGGCGACATCATCCAAATTCCTTTGACCTAGCTCAAACTCAATCTCTTTTGATTCAGGCATTTTAGGAACATCATCTTTATGGATAGGATAGTTATAAAATTGAGCGTCTCTTTCAACATAAGTTTGAAACATATGATCGCTACAATCACGCAATGGGAGATAACTATTTAAAAATTTATAAACATCCTCGTTTTGAGTTATTAAATGTCTTGGGCCAAATGTGTGAGGGTGCCCTCCATGAAAATGGGTGTAATTACCAGCTCCAATATTAGGCCCTTTTTCAACAAGTGAGATGTCCCAACCACCCTGAAGTGTTAATTGGTGAGCTGCAGCACAACCTGCAATACCTCCACCTATAATTAGAACTTTTTTCATAGTGTCTCTCCTTGTTTTAGAAATTGAATAGGACTAAAAAATTTAACCATAAGTCAAAGGGATTTATTTAAATAATAGTTGCTTCAATGGACTAGTAGTATTAGGTTGTTATTTTAAAAGGATTATTATATCCATCTATTGTTATAGTTTTTTAAAAGATGGATATAATAGTTATTAAATTTAGTTGATCACAAAATAAATATTTTATTCAATATATGAAAATTGATAATTTTGATATTGAAAATAAACGCGTAAATATTAAAAAGTGCTAAAAAAATCAACTTATCCAGTGATGATTGAAAATTAAGGGAATTTAATATGTTTGAATTCATTTAAATACTTAAATATGAATATTCTGGTAACTGGAGGAAATAGCCCCTTAGGTAGTTTTTTTATTAGAAGACTTCTAGATACCTATAAGGATTGCCGTATATTAGCCTTTTCAAGAACTTTGTTAGATATTGAAGACTATAGATTAGAAGTTCTAAGTTTTGATCTAATAAATGATATATTCACCAGAAATAAAGAGTTTGATATGGTTATTCATGCAGCTGCAGCTGTCCCAAACAGTGTAGAAGATTTATCTGAACTTGCTGCAGTTAACTTAATTGGGAGTTCTAATCTATTCGAAAGGATAAATTTAAGTGCAAATTCATTAATAATAAATATGTCTTCTTCATCAGTATATGATGACCCTTATGAAGATGTATTGACTGAAAACTCTAAAAAAACTTCTAAAGAATATTATGGATTATCAAAGTTAAACTTTGAAAATTATTTAAGGGGTTATTGTGAAGGCAAAAATGTAAACTTTTTATCCCTTCGGCTGCCCGTAGTTCTTGTTAAAAATGTAAAAAATAATTTTATGGCCAAATGGTTGAATTTAATCAACAATCAACAATCAATATCACTATCACATCCAGATTCATTATTCAATGCATGCATTTATTCTGAAGATATTTTTCAATTTATCTTAAAGTACTCCAAAAAACAAATTACTAAAAACTTAACATGTAATTTATCATGTAAAAATCCAATAAAGGTTATTGATGTAGCAAATCTAATGATTAAAAATTTAAATTCTTCTGTTGATATTCTTGAAAAGAAGTCTAATAAAAAATCACAACTTTTTTCTTTCGATCTTGCTTCGATAAATGGTTTTGAGCCTAGATCTGTTGAAGAAAGCATTAAACTTTTTGTTTCAGAATAATATTATGTTAACTAGTATTTCTTTTATAATTTAATCTTTCATTACATGGAATCTATACATTATTATGTTTGTTTTTATAAAAAAAAATATAATCCATTTAGCATCAACTTTTGAATTTGAGGCTCTTAAGGGTGCTAAGGATTTAATTCAAAAATACCAGCCCGTGATAATATTAGAAATATTGAGAAGAGAAATAGAAAACGGATCCTCATCTTCTTTCAAGTTTTTACAAGATCTTGGATATACTTTTTATAACCCTGAAAAAATATATATAGGAAATAATAGGTTATTTAATCTTCTGTCTAGAAACTCAAAAATAATTGTAAGGCCAGTCAAAAAATTACTCACTACATATAATTTTTATAGCTCTTCATTATGCATTCCTAGTAATGGTAGAAGTTAAGTTAGGTAGATGAATATCGAAGAGAAAAACATGAGTATCAATCTTAGAAATTCTGAGATAGTCTTTGCTAAACACACAAGCGACAGTTTGTTAATAGAGTTAAGAAAAATTGTAACTGATTTTTTTCCTGAGGATCATTCATACTATTCAAGTCTAACTATTCATGATTATAGGTCTATTGTAAATGAGGCCCAAGAAGCCCTTAATCAGAAAGACTTTTCTAGAAAGATTGCACTAAATTTGAAGAGTCAAATAGAAAGCTATATGGGGGAAGAATCTTTCTTAATACAGTCCAACCTTTACTTAAGAGCGACGAGATTTGGAGTAAGAAAAGACTTAGAGAGTATAAACTGGCATAGAGAAACTTTTTATGGCCCTAATATGGAGAAGTCATTAAATATTTGGACTCCTATTCTTAATGTAACAAATTTAAATACTTTAAGATTTATCCCAGAATCCCAAAAAATACCTGATGAGGATATATCTATAGAGTCTATAGAAGATCCAATAACAAAAAAAGGATCTGACGGGAACCGAATAGGTTTTCTATATGCTCCTAAAAAAATAATTGGTGGTGTAAATTTAGATAATTCCACTCCAATGATTGTGCCTTATTTCTTTAGCAGTATTTTTCCTGGTAATCTAATACATGGTGCAGCAGAGAATAAATCCAGTAAAAAAATAAGGCTTTCAGTTGATTTTAGAATATTGCCAAAAAGTTCTTATGATCCAAATTTGTCAAAGAAAGTTCATATATCGAGTGGAAAGCCATATTTTGAAGATCTATAAAGTTTTTTTAGAAATTACTAATAATATAAAATATACCTTTTAATATCAAGCATTGCTATGTTGCAAGATTTTTATCTAGATTTTTCAAAAAATTCAAAAAAATTAATTGATGATGGTTATTTCATAATTGATATTGATAATATTGATAAGCTTGAATCTATAAAAGGTTCTTTTACTAAATATTTACAAGAATCTCATAATGTAATTATTCCCCCTGAAAATCTTGATTCTTTGCATGAGTTCGTCTCAGTCGAAGATCTTAATGAAATAAGGCTCGGTTTTTTTCAATTTATAAATAGTATTAACAAAGAATTTACTTCAGATTATCTCGATCTTGCCAAAAAAGCTATTTTCGATGTTGTAGGCTCAGAGCTAGCATCAAGTAAGATGGTCAATTTTTCTATACAGTTACCTAATGATGAATCCTCTATCTTGCCACTCCATTCAGATATGTTTAGTGGAGAGAGTCCATTTCAAGTCAACTTATGGATCCCTTTAACTAATGCTAAAGATACGAATTCTATGTTTATTTTTAACCCAAAATTTTCTCATAAGATATGTAATGACTTAAGTAATTATGAAGAGGAAGGTTTAGGTCGGCTAATGAATGACAATAAAGATGAATATATTTTTTTAGATGTCCCATATGGTAAAGGTTTAATTTTTTCACCAACTTGCTTACATGGTAATGTTTTAAATGAAACAAAAACGTCAAGGCTCTCCTTTAATTGTAGATATAAAAATTTATTTACCCCTTATCATCAATCAGAAGAAAGTGAAAAAAAATTAGGATCTTTTTATAAAGTGCTAAGCCCAAAAGCAGCAACTCTTATTGGATTAAAATTTAATCTTAATGACTGATAAGCTAATATTGACTGGATATGTTAGTGTAAGACAATTTGGGGGGTATGCTTTACCAGTTCCTATTCAGAATAAGTTACTTAGGATATATTGCCATGAGAATGATTTTATCTACAAGCTTCCGTTAAATGAAACATGTCTTCAAGAAAACTTTATGTTTCTCTTTAGTACAATTAATAGTGCTTCAAATAAATCAAATATAGGGATGTGCAGTATTCATATGTTCCCACAAAATAAAACTAAATTTGAATTACTGTTAAAAAAAATAATTGATAAAAAATTAAATTTTCATTTTATTTTTGAAAATTCAGTAATTTCTTCAAATGAGTTTAGAACTTTTTATTTAAATTCTCAGTTACGTTATTTAGAAAATACTGATCTTGAAATCTTTTCAGATGATAGGAAATAATAATCTTTAAATTTAATAGAATTATTTTAATATTACAAAATATATGAAAAAAATGGAACATAAAAAAACTGTTTTTGTATCTGGCCATTTTAATGTTATTCATCCTGGTCATCTTCGTGTTTTAAGATTTGCAAAAGAATGTGGTAATTATCTTATTATTGGCTTAGAGAGTGACAGAATGGCAGGAAAAGATGCCCATGTTAAGTATTCACTGAGGCTAGAAGGGTTGCTGACAAATAGCTGGGTTGATGAGGTGGTATTGATGGATGAGCCTGTTAGTGACTTAGTTCTTAAGCTTCGCCCAGATATTGTCGTTAAAGGGAAAGAGTTTCAATCTCAAGATAATTCTGAGGAAGAGGCTATTAAGTCCTATGGAGGACAGCTTCTTTTTAGTTCTGGAGAGTCAGTATTTTCTTCTATTGATTTATTGAGAAAAGAGATGCTTGATTATAATCATGAAATTTCCTTACCTGAAAGCTATTTATTACGACATTCTATTGAGAAAAAAGATCTAATTAGGCTAGTAAAAAGTTTTAAAGAAAGAAAAATTTGTGTAATTGGAGACGTAATTGTTGATGAATATATCACTTGTGAAGCTCTTGGGATGTCTCAAGAAGATCCTACTTTAGTTGTTGCACCTATTGACTCATCAAAATTTATAGGCGGGGCTGGAATAGTAGCAGCGCATGCGTCAGGTTTAGGTTCAGAGGTAACTTATTTGTCTGTCATAGGAAATGATGAAACTGGTAAATTAGCAGAAAAATTCCTTAAAGATGCTCAAGTAAATTCATTTCTACTAGTAGATGAGCATCGTCCAACCCCCCTCAAGCAAAGATTTAGGAGCAAAGGAAAAAGTTTATTACGTGTAAATCATTTACGTCAAACAATGATTGATAAATCGCAGCAATTAAAAATGTTTAAAAAATTAAAGACCATTATTAAAGATTTAGATTTATTGATTTTCTCTGACTTTAATTATGGATGTCTTCCGCAAGACATGGTAGAGAAAATGATTGATATAGCTAAACAAAATAAAGTTATGATTGCAGCAGATAGTCAATCATCTTCTCAAATGGGAGATATTAGTCGATTTCATGATATGGATCTCGTTACTCCTACTGAGAGAGAAGCAAGAATAAGTTTAAATAACTACGAAGATAACTTAGTAATACTTACTGATAAGCTTAGAAGAAAATCTAATTGTAAAAATATTCTTTTAAAATTGGGAGAGGAGGGTTTAATGGTTCATGGACCGAGTGACAAGAACTGGTTGACAGACAGAATTGGTGCATTAAACAATTTGCCAAGAGATGTTGCAGGAGCTGGTGATAGTCTTTTAATAACCTCTAGTCTTGTTATAGCATGTGGTGGAAATATGTGGGAAGCATCCTTATTAGGCTCCTTGGCAGCAGCAATCCAAGTTGGGCGTGTTGGAAATACCCCTTTAACAATTAAAGAACTTATTTTAAAGCTTTCTTAATGAAAGTTATTTTATTATCAGCAGGTTTTGGAAGTAGGCTCAGACCGTTAACATTAAAAATTCCAAAATGTTTAGTTCCAATTAAAGGAGTTCCTCTTTTACAAATTTGGCTTGAGCGATTAAACAATCATAATCTTGGCCCTTTTTTAATTAACACCCATTACTTAAAAGAGAGTGTGGAGGATTTTGTAAATGCCTCATCCTTGATGCACAAAGTTTTTTTAGTATATGAACCTATTCTTCTAGGAACAGGTGGAACATTAATATCCAATATTGATTTTTTTGATGGAGAAGATGGCTTACTAATTCATGCTGATAATTATTGCATGGCTGATATTGGTGAGTTCATTGATGCCCATAATAATAGGCCACCAAATTGTTTATTAACTATGATGACTTTTCAAACTGAAACACCAAAAACATGTGGAATTATAGAGTTAGATAATAATAATATTGTTAAAGCTATGTTCGAAAAAGTTGACTCTCCTCCAGGTAATTTAGCTAATGGAGCAATATATATACTATCTAAAGAATTAATTAATTCTTTAAAAAATGAAAAAAAACCTATTATTGATTTTAGCTTAGATGTGCTTCCAAAGTTAATGGGTAAAATTTACACTTATGAGACTTCAGAGACCTTTATTGATATAGGGAGTAAATATTCTTATGAAAAAGCAAATAAGCTATAACCTTATTTAAAAGAAAATTTTAAAAAAATAAGGCTATTTTAGTAAAATAATTTAACAAATTAGCTTATACAAGAATAGTTGGAGCACCTTCAAAAAAAAACACTATATAATGATTTTGTGATTTTATGTTCATTCAAAGTAAAAATATGTCAGTAGATTTTTTTTCAAATTATAGTAAAAATTTAAATCTAATTTTAGAATCTGCCGATTGGAGTTCTGTGTCAGTCCTAGGTCAAGACTTAAAAACTTGCTGGCTTAATGGCAATAATGTCTTTTTATGTGGTAACGGAGGAAGTGCGGGTAATGCATCTCACCTTGCTAATGATTTTATTTATGGAATTGCCAAAAAAAAAGGCGGAGGCATTAAGTCAATATCCTTAAGTGATAATTCATCTGTCATAACATGTTTAGCTAATGATGTTGGCTATGAGCATATTTTTTCTGAACAGTTAGCCGTTCTGGGTAAAAAAGGCGATATTCTTATAGCATTATCTGGAAGTGGCAACTCTTCAAATATTATTTCAGTAGTGCATGAAGCCCATAGTCTTGGGATTAAATCACATGCTATATTAGGTTTTGATGGGGGTGAGTGTAAAAAAATTGTAAATAATTCTATCCATTTTGACATTAACGACATGCAATTGTCTGAAGATCTCCAACTAATAGTTGGTCATATGCTTATGAAATGGCTCTACAGTGAAAAAAAACAATTCTAATATGACTGTTAATATTCTCTATTCTCAATAATCCAATAACACCTTTTCAGTTATATTTTTTTTCTAATTTATTAGAGATTTACTAGAAGTTTATGAAAAAGTTACTTTATCCTGATTTTGTACCAAAACCATTTAGTGTTATTAAAAATGATGTAATCAATAGTTTCAAAAAATCTAAAGTTTTGGGTATGAAAATTTTTATTTCTCACATAACACGCTATTATTTTCCTAGAATTATTGGGTTTTTAATTACACCATTTTCTCTATTTTTAAATAATTCTATTTTCTTACGTCTAGATTTAGATCACTTTGGACCCATTTTATATCCATTTTATTTTTTGAATTCAAAGATCTATTCAAAAGATAAAAAATATTATATTCTTGAATTTAATTCTAGAAACTCATATCTTGCTAATTCTTTCCCCAGTAATTTTTATTTTATAAAATCACCCATAATGTGGGTTTTATTGGGAGGATTTTTTTTTATTAGAACTAAATCTTTGCACATATTTCCAGTTTTTTATAACCAAGATGTTGATTCCAATATTCGTAATAAAACAGATTGGGAACCGCTTTCAAGAATAACTTCTGATTTGATTCCACTATCAAATAATACTAAAATAGAGAGGCCAAAATGGCTTTTGAATCTTGTTGGTAATCATGACTATATAGTCTTATTTAATAGAGAATCAGGATGCAACTATACTGCGGGAAATTCACTTAGAAATATTGAGCTCAGTAAATTTATCCCTTTTTTAGAATCTATTAAATCTTCAAAAATTAAAGTAATTCGTTATGGTGGAAGGTATATGACACCAGCACAAAACTACAATATCTCTCAAGATCTGTTGATTGATTATGCAACATCAAAATTTTGTTCACCAGAGAATGATATCGATCTATGGAAAAACTGTGCTGCGGTTATCGGAAGTCCATCTGGTGCAACCCATATTCCTTCTATTTTTTATGCAAAACCTACCATGTATATTGGCTATAACAGAATAAAGACTCTTATTGCCTTGCATGGGTTGAATATGCATGCAGGAACTTTACCTTCAAATATTACTATTTTATTACCTAGCCTATTACATGATAATCAAATGATCTCAATTGCAGATAGGTTTTATAATGAACTTAAAAATACTGGGCCCTATGCGAACTCTAAGGGTGCTGGAGATTGTATTGTAATTGATTTTGATGCTGACTTATTAAGGGACTCTATTAATTATTTTTTAGATAACTTATTTAAAAAAGAAGTCTCTATGCCTAGTATAATTCAGCATTCAATTACTTCTTCTGGAAGTTTTGATAGTATTGAGATTAAAATACAAGAGAATGGGAATATTTGGATTCCTAATGAATGATTAAATATTATTTTTTCTCAATTAAATAATGCATATAAATATTTCAAAATTGTGAAAAAAGAAGAAATGCAAAAAGTTGGCGACATTGGGTCATTATTTAAAGTTGTTATAGCTTTAATAAATATAGTTTCAATTCGAAGACGCTATCAACTGTCACTACTGTTGATTTTACAAATTATAGGTGCGTTATCTGAATTGGTTAGTATTGCTGCCATAGTGCCATTTATAGAATCTCTTACGAATCCATCACTTTTATTAAATATGCCGCAGCTAGAAGGGTTGTTTGATTTTATGAAAATTACTACTGAGAAAGAATTAATCTCAGCAACGACAATGATTTTTGGCCTAAGTCTTATTTATGTAAATATAGTAAGAATTTTAGTTTTAAGATTTGAATTAATGCTTTCTGCTTCTATTGGTGCTGATATTAGCTCCAATGTTTATAGTGGGTCATTATTTAAGTCATACTCTTACTACACAAAAAATAGTACTGGTCAATTAGTAAGCATAATAACAAATGACTTAGGTGCACTTCTTCTAGTGGTTAATAATGTATTAAAAATAATTACTAATTTATTTATAGTCATAGCAATTTTGATTGGATTATTGATTTATGATCCAAAGGTAGTTTTTACAGTTTTCTGCATTATTTCTATTTTTTTTATAATTATTTTAAATCTCAATAAAAGAAAATTAGTTGGATTTGGAGAAATTTCAACTGACAACCATCATAAAATTATTAAATTAGTTCAGGAAAGCCTTGGAGGTATTAGAGATATACTCATGGGAGGGTACCAAAATGAATTTTTAAAGATATACAGCCCTTTAGATAGAAAAATGAGGATTGTGAGAGCTAGAAGCGCTATTATTCGAACGATTCCCAGATATATTCTTGAAATAATTGCTGCTGTAGTTCTAATAACGTCAATTTTATTTTTTTCACCAATAATTGATAATAGTGATAGATTGTTGTCATTGTTGGCCTTATTAGCTATGGCAGGATCAAGATTATTACCTACCATGAACTTGGTTTACTCATCCTATGCTGGAATTCAAACTAACCATCCTGCAATAATAAAAGCTTTTAATGCAATAAATATACCTAATGAATTATATTATCAAAATGATGCTAAAAATCAAAGTATTGTTTATGGTGATATTTCTTTAAATAAAATATTTTTTTCTTATGAACAAAATATGAATTCAATTAATAGCTGGACATTGAAAAATATTAATATAGATATTCCTGTAAATTCTATAATTGCATTAGTAGGTGAAACAGGGAGTGGTAAAACAACTATTTCAGATATTATTTTAGGATTATTGCATCCGAGCAAGGGTAGTGTAAGTGTTGGAGGAGCAGTAATTGATAATAATAATATTCTCAGTTGGAGGGGTTCTGTGTCTCATGTGCCGCAGTCAATTTATTTGAGTGATGCATCCATTAAAGAGAATATTGCTTTTGGAGTGCCGATTGATAGTATAGATTTTGAGAAAGTAAAAGAGGTATCCAAAATAGCCTGTATAGATCATTTTATTGAGCAAAAAGCGAAAGGATTTGATGAGGTGATAGGTGAAAATGGTATTAGATTGAGTGGTGGCCAGAGACAACGTATAGGCATTGCAAGAGCTTTATATAGAAATCCAAAGCTAATTGTACTTGACGAGGCAACAAGTTCATTGGATAGTACTACAGAGTTGAAGGTTATTCAGGCTATTAAAAAATTATCTAATGAAATAACCATAATCTTGTTATCACATAGACTATCAACAATTAAAGATGTTGACAAAATATACGAGGTTAGTGATGGCTCGATTGTTAATTATGGGACTTTTGATGAGATGTTAGCTAGTTCTAAAAATTTTAAAAGAATGGTTTCAGAAAATAAAATTTAATTATGGAGTGGATGTGAAAATAATTGTTTTTGGCGGGGATGGATTTTGTGGTTGGCCCACATCATTGCATTTATCAGAAAGTGGTTATGAAGTAATCATAGTTGATAATTTATCAAGGAGAAAGATTGACATTGAACTTGAGGCTAATTCTTTAACGCCAATAAAGCCAATTGAAGAAAGAATAATTGCTTGGAAAGAAGTTACAGGAAAAGAAATACGTTTTATTAATATTAATATTGCAAAGGAGTATGACAAGCTTCTCGAACTTATAATGAGTGAGAAGCCAGATAGTATAGTTCACTTTGCTGAGCAAAGAGCAGCGCCTTATTCCATGAAGTCCTCATGGCATAAAAGATATACCGTAGATAACAATATTAATGCAACTCATAATATATTAGCAGCAATAGTTGAAAGTTCACAGAAGATTAATTTAGTTCATTTAGGAACAATGGGAGTTTATGGATATAGCAATGCTGGTATTGTAATACCTGAGGGTTATTTGAAAGTTCATATTGAAAATGATGATGGTCAAATGATTGAAAAAGAAATACTTTATCCGGCAAGTCCAGGAAGTATTTATCATGTCACTAAAACACAAGATGCTTTATTATTTCAATACTATGCTGCTAATGATTGCTTATCAATTACAGATCTCCATCAAGGGGTTGTATGGGGAACGCAAACCAATGAGACCAAGAAGGATGAGAGGCTAATTAATAGATTTGATTATGATGGTGATTACGGTACTGTCCTAAATAGATTTTTAATGCAAGCAGCAATTAAGTATCCTTTAACAGTTCATGGCTCTGGTGGGCAAACTAGAGCGTTTATTCATATTAGTGATACAGTTCAGTGTATAAGATTAGCTATTGAAAATCCACCTGAATCAGGTGAAAATGTAAGAATATATAATCAAGTGACTGAAACCTTTCGTGTAAGAGATTTAGCTGAAATGATAAGTTCTATGATGAAAGTTGATGTTGAGTTTATAAAGAATCCTAGAAATGAGTCTGATGAAAATGATTTGGATGTGGATAATTCAAGCTTAATAAAATTAGGTTTAATTCCAACAAAACTTCAAGATGAATTACTGCATGAAATTCATGATATTGCAGAAAAATATTTGAATCGATGTGACAAATCTAAAATTCCTTGCTCCTCATTCTGGACTTCAAATAAATGAAAACAAGTGAAGTTGAACCAAAATCAGTCATCTATTCAATTTGTGTTGTCAATTATAATATGGGTTCAGTTATTGAAAAAGCGCTTTTAAGTGTATTAAATCAAATTGATAGTAATTATGAACTTCTTGTTATTGATGATGGATCAAATGATAATAGCGTTCAAATCCTAAAACATCTTTCTGAAAAGCATAAATTGCTTAGGTATAAATCTGTAAAAAGAGATAGTAAAAGGTTATTAGGTGAAACAAGGAATATCAGTATAAGAGAGGCTAGAGGTAGGTATGTTCTATTATATATTGACGCAGATGATTTATGGGAGCCCTACATATTAGAGTTTGTTAAGGTTTTTCACAAAATAAAAGACTCTTATGGAGAGAGGATTTTTTTATCTGGCAATCAAATAAGTATGGCAAATAGAGAAATGTTATTAGAGTTTGGTCCGTATAGAAATACTTTTGTAGAGGATAGAGACTTATGTCATCGATTAGCTGCAGAAAACATTTATTTACCAATTAATCATAAAGCTTTTAGAACCAGAATGACTCTGCCAAAAAAGAAGAGGATATACAAAACAATTTGGATTAAAACTTGGAATCATATGCTTTATGACTTAAGAAGAAGTTCTAATAACAATGAGTATATTATTGGATGCTTAACTGCTCCGATTAGAACAAAGAATACACCTCGGGGTTTTCTTACAAACGTCCTTAGAATGTTATTAATATTTCCAGTTTATCTTATGAGTAAAGCTAAATCTCCATTATTAATGCCTAAAAATCTTGCTTCACATGATGAGTTTGTAAAATACAGAGAAGCTCATTCAGGTTCATATATTGAATTGATGAGAAGAAAAGGTGGAAGTGAAGATATTTCTTTTTTAATAAATGAGTCAAAACAGATATTTGATGTATGAGTGATTTTGGGCATAGGTCAATATTTAAAAAAAATGAAAAGTGGGGTTACTCATATAGAAAGAATTTGTATGCACGTTTTTTATCTTCTGACTCCAAATTTGGAAGCTACTTAATCCAATCAAACTCTGAAGGATTTAGAAATGAATATAATTCTGAAGATTTTATAAAGTCTAAATGTAAAAAAATTCTTTTAATTGGTTGTTCATTTGCTGCTGGTGATGGAGTATCAAATAATCAGCGATTTTTGGACATTTTTTGTAATGAAAGTGATTATATTATGTATAACGCAGCTATTCCCGGTACCGGCCATGACCAGCAGTTTCTAATTCTTAAAGATTTGATAAAAAAACTTAAGCCTGATTTCGTTTTTTTTGCACCTTATAGTGGATGCGCAAATAGGAATTTGGCCTCAACAAGGGCTTTTAAAGATTCTCTTCACGGTAGTTATACAAATAGACCAAAGCCATTTTTTACAATTACAAACAACTCTTTAAAACTTAATAATGTTCCTGTTCCAGCATGGGAAATCCTTCCAAAATTAATAAAAAATAATAAAAAAAATTCCATTTATTCAAGATTTAGTGACCTAATTAACAAAATCCCATATTTTCGTATTAAGGAATTTAATAAAATTTATTCAGGTAAAGATAAGTATGGGCAAAAACTTACAAGGCTTATTTTCAAAGAAATTTTGTCTCTAACAAAAGAAAATGGGGCAAAATTAATTGTCATGCCTCTTCCAGCTGAACATGATTTTAATTCTAACAAATACTTGGTTAATAATTTTTATAATGAACTTGCTAGTGAAAATAATTTTTTATATATAGATGTTAAATCAACTTTGGATAAATTGAATAAACAACAAAAAACTAAACTTTTTATATCTTCTGATGGACACTATTCGCCATTTGGTCATAAAAAAATTTCTGAAATTATCCAAAATTCAAATGTATGGGATCCATCTAAATGAAAAAATATATTTTGGGGATTTCAAGTTTTTTTCATGATTCAGCTGCCTGTGTAATTTCTGATGGAATTATTATAGCAGCTGCTCAAGAAGAGCGATTTACCAGAATAAAACATGATTCAAGCTTTCCAATACTTTCCATAAACTTTTGTCTCGAACAAGCGGGTATTTCTGAAGCTGAAATAGATGTTATAGTTTATTATGAAAAAACAGATCTAGTTTTAGATAGAATTGCTAACGACATGGCATCAAGGCGGTCTAAGGTTGCATTGCTTCAATTTAATAAAATTATTAAAAGTTGGAATGCAGGAAAATTAAACCCTGAATTATCAATTAAAAATTCTCTCCCAGGCTTTAATGGTGAGATTAAATGTATAGAGCATCACCATAGCCATGCTGCTGCAGCCTTTTTCCCCTCACCATTTGATGAGGCAGCAATTCTTACAATAGATGGAGTTGGTGAATGGGCATCTGCCACTATTTCTTATGGCTCTAATAATACTATTAAGCTTTTAAAGCAAATGAATTATCCAAACTCAATTGGACTTTTTTACTCAACAGCAACATATTATTTAGGTTTTAAGGTAAATAGTGGTGAGTATAAAATGATGGGCCTTGCGCCGTATGGCAGCCCAATATATATTGATAAAATTAAGGATAAAATTATTACAATCTTTAAAGATGGCTCGATTTCATTAAATTTAGACTTTTTTGATTTTTCAGGAGTTAACCCGATGTCAACTGAAAAATGGGATTTATTATTTGATATTCCAAGAAGGAGATCCGAATCAAAAATTGAAAAATTTCATTTAGATCTTGCCGCATCGATACAAGCAATTACCGAAGAAGTGATGCTTAAAATGGCTGAAGAGGCCAAGAGGCTCTCAGGCTCAAACAACCTATGCCTATCAGGAGGAGTTGCACTGAACTGCGTTGGTAATGGAAAAATATTAAAACATTCTCTCTTTAAGGACATTTGGATTCAACCAGCATCTGGGGACGCTGGAAACGCCTTAGGCTCAGCCTATGCTATATGGCATGCCTTGAATGATAAAAAGGAAGTTATAAAAAATGGAAAAGATCTGATGCAAAATGCAAGACTTGGTCCAGCATATACTTCTGAAGAGGTTATTGATTTTCTTGAAATCTATAACCTTCCTTATGTAAAACTTAGTACTGAAAAAACTGTCTTTACCATATCGAATATGATTGAGGATGGAATGATTATTGGATTATTTGATGGGAGGATGGAGTTTGGACCCAGAGCTTTAGGAGGTCGGTCAATTATAGGAGATTCCAGAAATCCTGAGATGCAAGAGAAGATGAATTTAAAAATAAAATTTCGTGAATCCTTTCGACCATTTGCACCAGTTGTTAGAGAGGAAAATGTTTCTGAATGGTTTGATTTGAATTACCCATCTAGATATATGCTTTTGGTTGCTAAAGTTCACCCATCTAAGTATATTAAAAATGAAGAGTATTTAGATAAGAACGATAGTATTTCAAAACAATTAAAAAAAGTAAGAACAGAAATTAATGCTGTTACTCATGTAGATTATTCTGCTAGAGTACAAACTGTTCCAAAGAGTCCAGATACAATGCTTAGAAAAATACTTGATAAATTTTATGATAATACTGGCGTTCCTGTTTTAATTAATACCTCTTTTAATTTAAGGGGTGAGCCAATAGTTTCATCACCAATGGATGCATATAGGTGCATGATGAGAAGTCATATTGATGCTATTTTAGTTGAAGGGGTTATTATTAAAAGAAATGATCAGCCAATATGGAAAGAAGAAGGGGATTGGAGAGATGACTTTGGGCTTGATTAATAAAATTAAATTATGGAATATAAGGCGACGTTTTCTTTCATTGCATAATAGGATGAAAAAAGAATGTAATGAAAAAAAAATAAATAATATTAATTCTACCTGGGAAGATAGGTTTAGTGAAAATCCATTTAGTAACAAAACTATTTTAGATTCTTCTAAAAATATTTATAAGTCAACTAATCCAGAAATACTTTCAGAGTTAATCCTATTAATAGAATTAACAGATAAAACTACTAATAAATTTCTAGAAAATAAAGCTCCAAATGATTTTGTTTACGAAATGATGTAGCAACTTTTTTAGCTAGATTTAGATTAAGATATCTTATATTATGGTGATGCGTAAATTGCCTCTTAAATTCAAATAAGTAAATAGTTAATGATAAAGTCCTATATTAAAAAAATTATTCCGTACAAGCTTTATTATCCTATTACTAATACTTTTAGGATGATAAAGTCTAAAACACATAATGGAAAAGGTTTTTTATGCCCCTTTTGTGAAACTGAATTTAATAAATTCTTTGTTTGTTCAAAATGAGCTCCTCTATGCCACTTATCTCAATCGGGATAACTTGCTTTAATGCAGAATTAACTATTAAAAAAGCCATCCAATCTGCTCTTGATCAAACTTGGATAAATAAGGAAATAGTTATAGTTGATGATTTTTCGTCGGATAGCTCTTCTTCTATCATCAGAAACTTTATTGAAAAGTTTGAGTTTATTCACTTCTACCAAAATAAAAAAAATATTGGCGTAGCTGGCTCTCGAAATAATATTATTAAATATGCCAATGGAGAATACATTGCATTTTTTGATGATGATGATATTAGTAAAATCAATCGTTTAGAGCTTCAATATCAAAGAATTATAGAATATAAAAATAAATGGCAAGTTAATGATCCAATTATTTGTCATTCTTCTAGAGAGGTTATCTATTCAGATGGTAAATCCAATATTGAAGAAACAATTGGGTGTAATCTTCATAAAATTTCTCCAAACGGTGAACAAGTTGTATCTCGAATATTGCTGGGAGCTCCTTTAAATGATGGTATTGGTTCAATTGCTACATGTAGTCAAATGGGTTTAAAAGAAAATTATCTTTTTATTGGCGGCTTTGATGATTCTTTTAGGCGCCAAGAGGATACTGAATTTAATATTCGCCTAGCATTTTGTAGTGGTCATTTTGTGGGCATTAAAGAGCCTTTGGTTACCCAATTTCTTACTAAATCAGATGATAAGAGTATTGATATTGAAGAAACCTCTACATTAAATGTTCTAAAAAAACATCGGGATTTTATCGACAGTAGATCAAACTATAATTTTGTTGTTTCTTGGATAAAAATTAAATTTATGTTCTATAAGAAAGATTATTTTATATTTTTGGTTAATTCTATTATATTATTAATTAAACACCCTATTTATTTTATGAGGCGACTAACACAAGCACTTCCAAATTTAAAAAATAATTATCAATACTTTGTTGATAATCGCTAATAATAATGGTTAATTCACTTCCTATGATAACTATTGGTATGCCTTGTTATAACGCGCAAGATACAGTTATTAGAGCTCTTAGAAGTGCTTTGATGCAAACATGGAGTAATTTTGAAATTATATTGGTTGATGACTGTTCATCAGATAATACTGTTAATTTAGTTGAACAAGAACTTCAAAATACCCATGATATAAAGATAACTTTATTAATAAATGAAGTTAATTGTGGGCCAGGATATTCTAGACAAAAAATATTAGATGAGTCTTCTGGAGAATTCCTGGCTTTTTTTGATGACGATGATGAGTCATATCCAGCTAGAATTGAAGAACAATTTAAGTTAATTTCATTACTTGAGAATGAAAAAAATTCCACGCTTATTGCCTGTTATGCTTCAGGTATTAGATTGTATGATTCAGGTTATTTAAAAGAATTACCAGCAATTGGTTCTAAAGAGAAGCCTCTATGCGGTGAAGTTGTGGCAAATTATTTACTTTATCATGAGCAAAAACCTAACTTATTTTATGGTTCAGGAACTCCATCATGCTCTTTAATGGCAAGGACTAGTACCTTTAATTCAGTTGGGGGCTTTGATACTAATTTAAGAAGGGTTGAGGATATTGATTTTGCAATTAGACTTTCAATTCAAGATGGTTATTTTATTGGAACTAGGAAGGAATTATTTAAACAGTATTCAACAGATGCTATTGATAAATCACCTCTGAAAAATTTAAATGCAGAGCAGATTTTAGTCTCTAAGTTTAAGGAGTATTTAGATCAAAGAAATTTATTTCAGTATGCATATAGATGGCCTAAATTAAGGTTCTTTCATTTTACAAATCAATATCATTTACTGTTTAAAGAATTAATAATTTTAATTTTTCTTTATCCTGCTCGAACTATTAATCATTTTTTTAAGACAGGCTCTCAAAGACTAATTCATGAGTTTTTGATTTATATGGGTAAATCAAAATGAAAATATTATTTGCTGCAAGGTCTTTCAATAATATTGCCGGAGGTGTTGAGAGAATGGCAATATCAATAATGAACGAAATGGTTCAAAGAGGCCATGAGGTTTCTTTGATAACATGGGATTATGATTCTGCTGTTGCTTTCTATCCGATGGATAAAAAAGTAAATTGGATAAAAATTAATCTTGGAGAGCCCTTAGGAAAAGCTAGTTGGCTAATTAGAATTAAAAGAGCATTTTTAATTAGAGAAATAATTAGAAATAATTTACCTGATACTATTTTAGCATTTCAACATGGCACCTTCTTTTCATTAAAAATGTATTTAATGGGTATGGGTAAAAAAATTATAGCTGCTGAAAGAAATGCAGTTTCAATTTATAAATATATATCTTCAGGAAAGCATAAAAATTTAATAATGCAATCATTTAGATTTGCTAATCAAATTACAGTTCAGCTTCCTAAATATGTATATGATTATCCAAAATTTCTTCAAACAAAAATTACTGTTATACCCAATCGCGTAGAACAAGTGAGTGAAGATGTTTTATCAAGGCGAACAACTCATTCGAGAAAGGTTTTGCTCTCAGTAGGAAGATTAAGCTTTCAAAAAAACTTTAAATTATTGATTGATTGTTTCGAAAACCTTTCAAGAGATTTTCCAGAATGGGACTTAATAATAGCAGGCGATGGAGAGGAATTTACTATGCTAGAAGAATTGGTTAACAATTATCAATTAAATAGTAGAGTTAAATTATTAGGGGCAGTTGAAGACGTTCAGTCTTTATATCTCAATGCTGACCTTTTTTGTTTGCCATCTTTGTGGGAAGGCTTTCCTAACTCGCTGGCTGAAGCCTTATCTTTTGGATTGCCATCAGTTGGTTTTCGTGAATCCTCGGGTGTAAATGAATTAATTATTGATAATTATAATGGGCTTCTTGCTTTAGGCAATAATAATCAAAACTCATTAACTAATTCATTAAGCAATATAATGAATGATTCAATGCTTAGAGATGAGATGTCTAAAAAAGCAATAGATTCAATGAAACAGTTCGAGCCCATGAAGATTTTTGATCAGTGGGAAGACTTGTTTATTAAGATTTCAAATTAATGCGACTTTTATTTGGAATTAAATCTTTATCCACGATCAGTGGAGGAGCTGAAAGGGTTTTATCTGATATATCATCAGAGCTTTCCAGGCTGGGACATGAGGTAATTATTATTACTTTTGATAATCCAAATGATGATTTTTTTTACCCCTTAAATAATAAAATTAAGATACAGAAAATTGCTATTGGTAATGTGAAGCAAAAAACAACTATTCCTGACTTTATTAAAAGGGTTATATACTTAAGAAAGGCTGTAAAAAATAATAATCCAGATGTTGTTATTGGCTTTATGTCTAGCATGTATATCTTGCTTTCTTTTGCATTAATAGCAACCAAATATCCTTTAATATCAAGTGAGCATACTGTACCTGAGTACTATAAAAAAAGAAAGATTGAATTTTTGTTATTAATTTTTTCTGGATTATTATCTAAAAAGATTACAATCTTATCAAACAAGATTGGCCAACAATATCCAAAAATTCTTCATAATAAAATGGTGGTAATACCAAATTCAGTAAGTTTTAAAAGAATTAAAGGCGTTACTCCATCTAAAAAATTAATTCTTACTGTGGGTAGATTAGTTAGCTCTAAAGATCATGAGACATTAATAAAATCGTTTGCACAAATTCATAAAAATTATTCTGATTGGCAGCTTCGAATTGTTGGTGATGGAAAACTTAAGTATAAATTGATTAAACTTGTTGAGAGTTACCAAATTATGGATAAGGTATTTATTGTGGGTCGAATTAATAATATTGAGGAGGAGTATTCTAAAGCATCTTTCTTTGTTCTACCCTCAAAATATGAGAGTTTTGGTTTAGTTACTATTGAGGCTATGGCTTTTGAACTTCCTGTTATTGGTTTTAGAGATTGTGATGGGACAAATGAGCTGGTTGTTGATAGATATAATGGACTTTTAGTTTCAGGAGATAACCGTGTTGAGTCGCTTGCAAATGGGATGGAGTTATTAATGTCAGATCAATTTTTATTAGATTCACTAAAAGCTAATACTTTAGATACTGCTAAAAATTTCTCTATTGATAATGCTCTCATAAAATGGGAACATATGTTTAACTTGGTAATTAAGGAAAAATAATGTGTGGTTTAGCAGGAATAATAAATTATAGGTCCAAGTCTTCGATTAGTGAATGTAGAAATATTGGCTTACTTATGGCACAGAAACTTGAGCATAGAGGACCAGATGATTTTGGCTTGTGGCAGTCAAAAAATGGACAAATAACATTTTCACATCAGAGACTGTCCATTCAAGACTTATCTAATGCAGGTCATCAACCTATGATCTCAAAATCAAAAAAACTAGTTTTAGAATTTAATGGTGAAATTTATAATCATCTAAAACTTAGAAGGCTTTTTGAACCATCATTTTCATGGATTGGAGGTTCAGATACTGAAACACTTATTGCATTATTTGAAAAATATGGGGTAGAAAAGACAGTTGAACTAATTGAAGGTATGTTTGTTATAGCATTATGGGATGAGGATAGAAAAGAACTATATTTAATTCGAGACAGATTTGGTGAAAAGCCACTTTATTACTTACATAATGATAATCATTTTATTTTTGCATCAGAATTAAAGGCACTAAAAGTTACTCCTTGGATGGTAAGTGATATTGATTTAAATTCTTTAACTATGTATTTTCAGCATTCATTTGTTCCTGGAAAAAATTCAATTTACCAGAAAGTATCAAAATTAATTCCTGGTGAAATACTAAAAATTCAATTAAAAAATAATACATTAGAGCAAAAAAAAATTCAGTATTGGTCTTCCTTTGAAAACATTAATTCATCAAAGAAAAATGTATTTTCTGGTGGATTTAAGGATGCATCTCTAGAGGTAGAAAAATCTTTAAGATCCTCTGTCAAGGATCAATTAGTCGCAGATGTCCCAGTTGGAGTGTTTTTATCTGGAGGTATTGATTCAAGTTTAATTACAATGCTGGCTTCACAGGAATCTTCTGAAATAGTTAGGACATTTAATATTGGTTTTGAAGCTGAGGAGTATGATGAATCAAATGAAGCAAGAGCTTTATCAAATATTCTTGGTACAAATCACACATCAATAAATTTTTCTTCAGATGATGTGGCGCCATTACTAAAAAATCTTCATAATGTTTATGATGAGCCTTTTGCAGATGCCGCTCAAATGCCAACTATTATTTTATCCATGCTAGCAAAAAAATCAGTTTCTGTTGCTTTGAGTGGAGATGGAGGTGATGAATTTTTCGGAGGCTACACAAGATATATTTCAGGACCAAAAATATTAAATATAATAAACTTTCTACCAAGCCCTATAAAAAAACTCGCTTCAAAATTAATTAGATTAATTCCACCTTCTCAGATTGATCTATATGTTAAATTAATCAGTCCATTTCTCATCAGTAGGAAAAATTACTACCAATTAAGTCGAAAATTATATGCATTATCAAATATTCTTAATTCCTCTTCTGAGGAAGATTTGTATAATAACATGAGATTTTTTTGGAAAGAGAATTTACCTATCGATAATTCTTTAAGGCCCTTGGCGAGCCGTAGATCACAAAATATGCATTTATTGGATAATGGAGTTTTTAGTGAAAACATGATGTCTTCAGATGTAAGTTGTTATTTACCAGATGATTTATGTGTTAAGTTGGATCGTGCATCAATGTCAACGAGTTTAGAAACTAGGCTTCCATTCTTAAATCGTAATCTTTTTCACCTAGCTTGGAGCTTACCTATGGACTACAAAATTAATTCAAATTCTGGAAAACTAGTTCTTAGAGATATATTAAATAGAAATTTACCAGGGTTTACTGTTCCTGTTGGTAAGCAAGGGTTTACTTTGCCTCTAGGGAAGTGGTTGAGAGGAGAGTTAAAAGAGTGGGCTTCAGATTTATTGTCTTATAATAGTTTAAGGCAATACTCAGTTCTAGATACTTACTTTATTAGAGGTATTTGGACTGACCATCTTTCGCAAAAAAATAATTATGAGTATGATCTTTGGTCTGTATTAGTATTTATTGAGTGGGCAAGAAATAATAAAGTAACTATTTAAATTATTAGATTAAATAAATATTATTATCTCAATTCAATTTAGTTTAAAGAGCATTGGTATAATTGTATTTTTATTTATTTTATTCTGGGTTTGAAAACTAACGAAATAAGACAGAAATTTTTAAGTTATTTTGAAAGTCATGGACATTCAATTCAGCAGAGCGCATCTTTGGTGCCACATAATGATAAAACGTTGTTATTTGTTAATGCTGGCATGGTTCCTTTTAAAGATATTTTTACTGGTGCATCTAAAAGTTCATTTAATCGCGCTGTATCCTGTCAAAGATGCGTTAGGGCTGGAGGTAAGCATAACGATCTAGATAATGTTGGCTATACAGCTCGTCACCATACATTTTTTGAAATGCTTGGAAATTTTAGTTTTGGGGATTACTTTAAAAGTGGGGCGATTCGATTTGCCTGGGATTTTTTAACACTAGAACTTAAACTCCCTAAAGATAAGCTATGGGTAAGCGTCTTTGAGGATGATGATGAGGCTGCTGATATTTGGGTTAATGAGATAGGCTTTCCTAGAGAAAGAATTTCTCGCTGTGGAGCTAAAGATAATTTTTGGCAAATG
>MDTF01009628.1_pt1 | contig 26981 bp, 21 predicted proteins | sample 811191 | NCBI WGS metagenome assembly MDTF01 (sample SAMN05326649, study PRJNA326480) | marine metagenome | isolation source: seawater | place: Southern Ocean | collected 2011
GAAAACTTTTTTGAGTCATCAAGGAATCAATTGGTGGAACTTCATCTCTCAACTTCTCTAACCTAACTTGCATCCTGAAAAGAAAACGAAATGAAAAAGTTAGGTAATTTAGTAGAGGACAGATGGGTTGAAGGTGGTGGTGAAGGCACTACCTTATACAATGCTATTACAGGAGAATCCATTTACAGTACCTCAACTCAAGGTGTCGACATCGCTAAAATGTATCATTATGCAAGGGAAACAGGTGGCCACACATTAAGAAAAATGACCTTTCAGGAAAGAGGTCGCATGCTTAAGGCTTTGGCGCTTCACCTTCATTCAAAAAAAGACAGTTTTTACAAGACAAGTGCTGCAACTGGAGCTACCAAGGTGGATAGCTGGATAGATATTGAGGGCGGAATAGGTAATTTATTTGCAAACGCTTCACTTCGTCGCAAGCTTCCTGACACATCCTTTGCTGTTGATGGAGATTTTATTCCGCTTTCTAAAGAGGGAACTTTTGGGGGGCATCACATACTCGTACCGAAAGAAGGTGTTGCAGTCCATATAAATGCATACAATTTTCCGATTTGGGGCATGCTTGAGAAAATTGCAGTCAATCTTTTAGCAGGTGTTCCTGCAATCGTTAAACCTGCGACGGTCACATCATACCTCACTGAAGTGGTGGTTCGAGAAATTCATCAAAGTGGCATTTTACCTAAAGGCTCACTACAATTGGTGTGCGGCTCTGCTCGCAACATACTTGATTTCGTCGATGAGCGTGATGTAGTGACTTTTACAGGTTCGGCTACTACAGGACGGGCTTTAAAGGTCCATCCAAAAATTATCGAGAATTCGGTTCCTTTTAATTTAGAGGCTGATTCTTTGAATGCTGCCATTTTAGGTCCTGATGCTGGACCTGGCACACCTGAGTTTAATCTGTTTGTAAAGGAGATTCGCAAGGAGATGACTGTAAAAGCAGGTCAAAAATGTACCGCTGTTCGTCGTATTCTAGTCCCCGAAATTTACGTAGACGCGTTCCAAGAATCCCTTGTCTCACAACTTTCTAAAACAATCATCGGTGACCCATCGGCAGAAGGAGTTAGAATGGGTGCGCTTGTTGGCTGTTCGCAGAAAGAGGACGTAGTTGCTCAAGTTTCAAAATTATGTTCTGAATCTGACATCGTTTACGGCTCAACCTCGAATTCAGACTTGTCGCTTGTGGGAGCCAGTGCTGATGTCGGTACTTTTATGAGCCCCATTCTCTTGCGTGTGAAAGACACCACATCTGCTGTTAACGTTCACGAAATAGAAGCATTTGGCCCCGTAAGTTCTATTATGACTTATGACACAGTAGAAGAGGCTGTGGCCCTTTCTAAAAAAGGAAAAGGTTCGCTTTGTTGCAGTATAACGACACACGACAGGGCAGTCGCTACAGAATTTGTCAGAAATGCAGCAAGCATGCATGGACGTATTCTAGTTCTTGATCGTGAGTGTGCAAAAGAAAGTACTGGACACGGATCTCCACTCCCACTTCTCGTGCATGGCGGTCCCGGACGAGCAGGTGGAGGTGAGGAAATGGGTGGGTTGAGAGGCGTTCGCCATTACATGCAGAGAACTGCGATTCAAGGTCACCCCTCCATGCTTACTGCCATCACCGAACAATTTCAAACAGGTGCTACTCAGCCAGAATCTGAGCCACATGTATTTAGAAAGCACTTCGAAGAACTTCGAATTGGCGAAACAGTAACTACAGCAAAGCATACTGTGACAGAGTCTGACATCTCTAACTTCGCTAATGTTTCTGGAGACAATTTCTACGCTCATGTCGATGCAACTTCGCTCGAGGGTACATTATTCGAACAGAGAGTCGCCCACGGATACTTCATCCTTAGCAAAGCAGCTGGCCTGTTTGTAGATCCAAAAAAAGGACCCGTACTGTTAAATTACGGGATTGAAGAATGTCGTTTCACAAAACCTGTTTATCCAGGAGCCACAATAGGTGTTCGTCTCACAGTGAAAGAAAAAATTGCACAAGAACGTCGAGAACCATCTGACGTTCTGAAAGGCATCGTTAAATATCTTGTAGATGTTTATGACGAAACAGGAGAAACTGTTGCAATCGCAACCATTCTAACGATGGTTAAGATGCTTGATCAAGCTGCGGATTGAAGGTTTATTTGTGATGAGAAAAATGTTGTTATTAACGTTACTTACTCTAGGAGTTTCAAGATTAGCTGCTGTGCCTAATGAAATAACGATGGGGAATGTACAACCATGTGACTATTTCTCACACTCAACCTGTTGTTTGGTCTTAACGGACACCTTAGATGCAACAAAAGGCTATCTCAGTGATATAGACACTTTGAAAGTTTGGGTTGAAACACTTCACCCCCTCCCCTTTGCCAGGCTAAGTAAAGTAGAATGGGATGCCGCATGTGAAAATGCAAAAATGGAAGTAGCTGAAACAGGAACTAAATTGTCGATGACAATTGCCGTAGGCTCGCTTTTAGGGAAGTTGAAGGACAGCCACACCATGATGTCACTTGGGGCTTGGATGAAGAAAGAAATGGGGGAAGTGGCCGGCAACACTCTGAGGCTGTCAAGCATCGATCGTGATGTTTATGTCAAACATGATAAACGAGGCTTGATCGCCCCGGGAACAAAAGTCACAACCATCAATGGCCTGAATATGGAGGATGTTTTCGACAATGCAAAGATGATCTCACCTCAAGAGGGTAAGGCTTGGCTAAGTCGAGTGCGTATCGCCGAGAGAATGATCATTCCTATGGCGATTGCCATGACAGAAAATTCTCAGATGCTCTTGTCGATTAATGGTGAGGAGTATCATGGTGTGCAGAAACAGGAGGAATCATCTTGGAGGAATCATCGCAGAAAGCGGAGAGATACAGGATTAAACTGGGAGTTTAAAGATGAATTAGCTCGGCTGGAAATCAATTCTTTTACATCGGGCTCGGGGTGGAGGTATTTCCGCAAGTTACATCACGGTTTTAAACTTCTAAAAAAGCATGGAGATGATTGGGGTATAAAAGGTTTGGTGATCGATCTCAGAGGGAATCTTGGAGGAATCGCTTACAGAATGGAAAATGTCTTTTACTATCTGACTCAGGAAGAAATACAAGTTCCAATTGCCTACATTCCAAGGCAGAGTAAAGAATCTTCTGAGCAACATAGAAATCAATACCGTGGAATATTGAAGTGGATTGTTAATCGATGGGGAGATGAAGAAAATGGTTTAATTAATCTTAAAAGAATGGCTGAACTTGAGATTGGAGAGGTCGATACGATTCGTTATGATGGAATCAAGTTCGAGATGAACCATCTATTTGAAGGTCCGGTTGTGGTACTCATAGATGGCCTTTCTTCTTCTGCGAGCGTATCTTTTATAGCTGAATTCAATCGACTTGACAGAGGCCATGTGATCGGAGAGCCATGCAATGGACCCAACTCAGGAACATTTGCAGACCCTGTAGAAAGACAACTTCCTGAGTCTGGACTAGGGGTTGTGATTTCAACGGGTCGATTTGTCATGGATGAAGAGTTTGCAATCAGGTCTCGCCCGATAAAACCATCAAGATGGGTTCAGTGGAGCGAATTGGACTTGATCGAAAACAGAGATCCGTTTGAAAGTGCGATACATGATTGGGTCAGCGACAACGAAGTGGGTGATTTAAAACGGCTCAGCGAGCGAGAGTCTAAAGTGCTTTGGGAGGAATTGGATGCTGGGTTTTCTAGAAACAGACTTTGGGGTGGTGCAGTTCGTTCTGAGGTGTGGTCAAAAATTGTGGAGGGAGATGCTTGCGTTCGGAAAGCAAAAATTGAAGGTGACAATTTTAAGCAATGTAAAACTTCACGCAACGTTGAAACGACTCTTGCCTTACCCCAGGGATTGAGGGTTAAATTTGAACAATTAATTGCGCCAGGCAGACCTGCAGTACTGCACTTTGGCATACACAATAGAATGGACTGCAACGTATGTAAAACAAACTAACATGAATCGATTCCTCTTAATTTTCGCATGTGTTTTCTTGACTCAACTAGCTTTAGGGCAAGAGTTGAAAAGCATTACACAAGCATCCGCACTCCATTTAAAGGTGGATCCAATGATAGGAACAGGAGGTCATGGGCATACATATCCTGGTGCAACTTCACCATTTGGCATGGTTCAACTAAGTCCAGACACACGACTTGATGGCTGGGATGGTTGTGGTGGATATCACAACAGTGATTCAGTGATTTATGGATTCAGTCACACCCATTTACAAGGTACAGGTGTTAGTGATTACGGTGATATTTTACTCATGCCATGCACACAGTTTGCCAGCGAAAAAGACACTTGGAGAGACAGGTATAAAAGCAAGTTTACAAAAGATACGGAACAGGCGCATGCAGGATACTACAGTGTTGTTTTAGAAGATCAAAACCTGAGAGCTCAACTCACTTCTACTGAACGAGTAGGTATCCATAAATACAGCTTAAACAATCCAGACACCCTGACTTTAATTGTCGATTTACAACACCGTGACGAACTGACCCATTACAGTATCTATCCACTCGATGACAGCACCATTGTGGGGCATCGTTTGAGCAACAATTGGGCTGAGGAACAGTACGTTTATTTTGCCATGAGATTCGACAAGGAATTTGACTGGAGAGACCAACTGTCAGAAGTCAAAGCTACTGGATTTGATACCTCAGGAAACGTCACGGACCAAGAAATGGAGTTCGTCCCTGTCTTTGCCATTGATTTCGGAGTTGTTGAAGACTTAACGGTCAGAGTAGCACTGAGTTTTTGTGATGTTGAGGGAGCTGTTAAAAATTTGAAGTCGGAGGCACCACACTCCGATTTCACCAAATACAAAAACAAAAACGAAGAAAGATGGGATGAACAGTTAAGCAGAATTCGAGTTTTGGATGAGGATATGGACAAACAAGTTATTTTTTACACCTCTTTATACCACTCATGTACAGTCCCAAATGTCGCATCTGACGTGGATGGTAGATACCGTGGAACGGATTTAAGAGTTCACCAACTCGGTGACAGAGATGGACTTCATTACACCGTGTTTTCACTTTGGGATACATTCCGATCACTGCATCCTCTGCTGTCCTGGATTGAACCTGGCAGAACGCGAGACTTTGTGAGAACCATGCTTAGAATGTATGAACAAGGGGGACAGCTCCCGGTATGGGAGTTGGCGGCCAACTACACAGGGTGTATGATTGGATATCACAGCATACCAGTAATTTCAGATGCGAAAGCCTGGGGAATTGACGGGTTTGACCAAGAACTTGCATTGCAAGCGATGGTTCAAGCGGCAGACTCTGCTCACTTGGGGCTAGACGTTTACGCAAAGCTTGGCTATATTCCAAGTGAGCAAGAAAGCGAGGCCACATCGAAAACGCTAGAGTACTGTTATGATGATGCTTGTATCGCTCAGTTTGCTGCAAGTATTGGAACTCCTGAAGCAGACTCTGTAGCTGAGCGGTTTCGTTTAAGGGCTCTCTCGTGGCGAAATATACTACACCCAAAATCTCACTTTATTCAATCCAAACGCGCTGGAGCTTGGGCACCTGATTTTGATCCAACAGAAGTCAATTTTAATTATACTGAAGCAAATGGATGGCAGTACACCTTCTTTGCGCCTCACGATATTTCTGGATTGATGTCATTGACAACAGGCGATGATTCATTTTCTACGTTAATCGAAAATCAATTTAGTTCAACATCTGCGACATCAGGGAGAGAACAACCAGACATCACGGGGCTCATTGGACAATACGCACACGGCAATGAACCCAGTCATCACGTAGCATATCTTCAGGCTTACACGGGGAATCAATGGCGCACCCATGAACTGGTCGATGAAATTCTTAATACACTGTATACCTCGAAACCGGATGGCATATGCGGAAATGAAGATTGTGGACAAATGTCAGCCTGGTATGTACTCTCGAGCTTGGGGCTTTATCCTGTTGCACCAGGGTCAGGAGGCAACAACTCACAGCTTGTAATCGGAGCACCTCAATTTGCAACGACTGTTGTATCGCCAGCTCAAAGCTCTTCAAGGAAACTTAACAGACCTCTCATAATTACCGTGAGAGGTGAAGGCGATTATATTTTAAACGCAAATGGTGAGAAGCGATCATGGCGATCCTATGACGAGGTGATTGAAGGAGGTGTGCTAGCATTTGAAATGACCGATGAGCAGAAAAATGGGTTCGGTATGCGCGACAAAAACATCCCCACCCAATCCATCGATGATACAGGTTTTACTCCTGTACCTGCCTTTGAAGCTCCCAGAACATTTCAGGCAAAAAACGCTGTGGTTGAGATCATGCATTTAGATGCTGATGCTGATCTTTATTGGAAAGAAGGAAGCGAAGGCATTTGGTCACTTTACAAACATGAATTTAAGGTAGATAAAAATGTTGAACTCTACGCATATGCAGTTTCAAATGGTGTAAGCTCGAAGGTTGTCAAACACGATATGGTGAAAATTGAGCATGATTGGAACGTAGAATATGCAACCCCTTACTCCCACCAATATACTGCATCAGGACCAAACACTCTCGTAGATGGACTTCATGGAGGTGATGAATTCAGAACTGGAGACTGGCAGGGATTTTATGCCACACCCATGCAAGCCACCATTGACCTTGGCAAACCTTCAGAGATTGAAGGAATGACTTTGGGATGCATCCAGGACATTAGGCCCTGGATTTGGCTTCCTGAGAGCGTTGATTTCTTTGTATCCCAGGATGGAAAAACCTTCTCATTGTTCTCTCATGTTGAGCACAACATCGCTGAGGATAGCTATGAAAAGCAGGTGTTTAGATTTAACTCAGATATAAAAAATGCAAGTTCAACAACCGCACGCTATGTTCGGGTCGTCGCAAACCCAAGAGGGATCATTCCAGATTGGCATTTGGGAGCGGGTTTCGACAGGTGGATATTTGTGGATGAGTGGAATATTCGTTTTGTTAAATGAATAAATTCGGTCCTTTTTTAGATGTTGGCTTAGCTGCCACAACTCCATATCCGTTGAACATTAAAGTTGAAAGTGCAGATGGAGTCTGGGTTACATGCCAAGGTGGGAGAAAGTTGTTCGATGCCATTTCTGGGATTGGTGTAAGCAACTTTGGACATGGAAATGTGGACATTGTCGAGGCACTTCACACCCAAATTGATCTCAATCTCCACACCATGGTCTATGGAGAATTTCTACAAAAGTCAACACTAGAAGCCGGGAAACTACTTACCTCATTTCTTCCAGAAAATCTAGACACAGTTTACTTTGTCAACTCGGGAGCCGAAGCTATCGAAGGAGCTCTCAAGCTGGCAAAGCGTATTACTGGAAGAAAAGGCCTGCTCGGGTGCATCGGTGGTTACCACGGGAACACACATGGAGCTCTTTCTGTTTCGTCAAACGAAGAACGAAAAGCCCCATTCCTTCCCCTTCTCCCAGACGTTTCATTTATCAAATTCAACTGCTTGGACTCACTCACTTCAATTGACACAAATATTGCATGTGTTGTTGTTGAGACCGTTCAAGGAGATGCAGGAGTGGTTATTCCTACCCAGGCTTGGCTAACAGCTTTGCATAAACAGTGCAAGACTGTCGGTGCCATGCTAATCCTAGATGAAATTCAATGCGGTATGGGCAGATGTGGCGCACCTTTCGCTTTTACTGAGTTTAACATCATCCCAGACATTCTATGTTTGGGAAAAGCCCTAGGGGGTGGCATGCCTATCGGAGCCTTTGTAACTTCAAGAGAAAGAATGGCACTGCTTTCTCACTCACCCAGCTTAGGACATATTACAACTTTCGGCGGTAACCCAGTAGCTACTGCAGGTTCAGGGGCAGCATTAACCCTACTGAGAGGGATAGACTGGAAAGCTATAGAGAGGCGAGGAAGTGAATGGGAAAAAAAGTTGAAAGCACACCCTGCGGTAAAAAACATGAGACGCAAAGGGTACTTTTTCGCGGTTGAGATGGAGAGTGAAGCGCATGTCACAAAGGCGATCATGAAAGGCTTAGAAGTTGGCGTTCTCATGTTTTGGTTTCTAAGTGTACCCCATGCATTCAGACTGCAACCGCCTTTGACCATGTCCGATGAGGAAGCAAAAACAGGAATTGGATTAATTTTAGAAGCGTTAGAAACATAAAAGCTTCCTACGCATTAAAAAAATCTGCAACTGCCTTCATCGAACGTTTTGCTTCGGGAAGAATATCAGGGAGCAACTGCCAAGCGTGAAAGGATTTAGGCTCCCAATGGGTTTCAACTTTTACACCAGCTAACTCAAGAGCTTCAACTGTTGATACAGAATCTGTGAACAGAAATTCGATTTTTGAAGCCTGGACATGAGAGGTCGGAAAGCCAGTGAAAGATCCATAAAGTGGTGAAACAAGTGGGTCTTTGTCACTCATTTTACCGATATAATCTCGCGAAAAAGCCACAGCATCGAGGTTGTCAAATGGACTGAACTCACTGGAGTTACGAAGATTGCTGTCTGATGTTTTAGAAAGATCCATCCAAGGAGATAACAGCGCAAGTTTTTGAGGAAGTGGTATGTTTTCAGCAATGCATCTAGAGACCAAGCAGGCAGCAAGGTTTCCTCCAGCAGAATCACCAATTAAAAAAGTGACTCCCGGTTTCATTGCTATTTCAGAATAAACAGCAAAAACATCATCTATTGCATCCGGAAATATGTGCTCAGGAGACAGTCTGTATTCAGGAATAATCACTTCACACTTCATCGCTTTTGCTAGATAAGTAGCGGTCGCTTTATACACTCTGGCTGATCCAAAAGCAAAAGCTCCTCCATGTGACCATACAACTCTTTTTTTATCGTCTTTTACCCCTTGAAAATCAACCACGCCACACTTCACACCTGAAATTGACGTATACCTCAGATTTCCCGCAAAATTTCCTGGGTTAAGTCTTGACAACCCTTCTATTGCAGCACGGATTTGTTTGGGGGATGCTCCAACCACTTCCCGCCTGAGCCTAACTGCTACAGAGTGACCGGATATGACAGCAGCATCAAATCTATTTGCAATATATTCTTGAATATTTGTGAGTGGATTTTTTTCCATTTGATTGCAAATGTCGGAACTTTATCGCAATGATTCGTTATAGTCCCACAAAAACAAACCTGCCCAAGATTGGTGACATCCTTTTGAGTGAACCTCTATTGAACGACCCCTATTTTGGAAGAAAGGCCGTTTTACTTTGTGAGTACAACGAAGATGGAGCTTTTGGTCTTGTTTTGAACAATTTTGTGACTGTCAATATTGAAGACATCCAACTTGACATTAAAAACACGAACCCCAGATTTAGTGTAGGTGGTCCTGTTAACAGTTCCAATCTTTACTTCATTCACGGTTGTGGTGAAATTGAAAACTCTCACGAAATTGTTGATGGTGTTTTCTTAGGAGGAGAGTTTTCCAAACTGAAATCTATGATCGAAGAAGGATACACATCGTTCCGGTTTTTCTTAGGTTATTCTGGCTGGTCTGAAGATCAACTGGCTGATGAAATTAAAAGCAGGTCATGGTTTGTAACCCGAGCAGGCGCAGATGATATCATGTCAACAGATTTCGAAAACGATGCCTTTTGGAAGAAACTCATCAATGGAATGGGGCCCGGATTCACACACATTGCTGAAGCACCGTTAGACCCCAGTCTCAACTAATTCTGCACAACTTCAATCTCCAGCCGGCACCCCTCGTGAGCTCTCACATTCATCACCCTTCCGTCTGTAAAGATTAAGTACTGACCCTTTATTCCAGCAAGAATACCAGATCCTTCTGGAGTTTTTACAAGTTTTATACTCGTTACTTTTGAAGGGTAAACATCTACCGGATAGTGTATCGAATGGACAACATCGTCATCAGAAAAAAACGGCTCATAATTCTCACCTAAAATATCAAAACACTCGTCTTTAAGTTCTAACAATTCATCAGGATTGCGTTCGACTTCCTTCAACATTCCAAGCCAATGGGTTTTGTCGTTCATATGCTCCTTTAAAACAACCTCAATTTCACCAGCAAGTTGTCTGTAGGGTGTAACACACAACAATATACCCTCTACGGCTCCTTGGTCATTCCACCTTAACTGCTCTCTACCCGAGCCTGTTACGCCAACTTTAAGTTTATTTGTTCGACTTAAATAGACAATGTGTGGCACATTGTGATAACGCTCCTCAAACTCACGGTCTCTTAAAACGACACCGGTATGGATGGTTGAAAGTTCGGGATGGATAATTGAAGGACAAGATATTGGAGAATTGAAAAATGCTCTTTGACTCATCCCCATTCTGTACGCTTGCTTCATAGATTCACCAGTAACCACGCAATGTACAACGCCATCAAATCTCCAATGCAACCTCTTTCCGACCCAGTCATTCATGTCAACTGATGGCAAAGGTTCGAGTACATCGAACATCTGAAACTGGTACTTGACTGTTCCTCCAAACTCACTTGCTGGAGACGCAATCATCTTCCTGACATTTCCCTTTAAAATCATATTTCGAAAGTAATGGGATTTTTCCTTAAGTTTGTAGTATAAATAAGAATCTTACAACAAAATTATATATGAAACACTTTATACTCCCTTGCGCTCTTCTTGTCTTTGGATCAGCTTTCGGTCAAACTCCTCTTTTAGAAGAAAATTTTGACTCTTATGCTGTAGGTGACTACATCGGAGCTTCTAGTGCTGTTTTCTCAACTTGGAGCGGAGCTACTGGTGGTGATGAAGATGCTCAAGTCAGTGATGAACAATCTAATTCTGGAACTCAATCCTTAAAAATATTTGGATCTATGGCTGGCGGACCTATGGATATTTACTTACCTATCGGGCTGGAGACAGCTTACGAAGTGAGCTTTAATGTCTACGTGCCGTCAGGAAACTCCGCTTATATAAATGTTCAGGAGCAACTAATACCAGGTCAAGCTTGGGCCTTTGATTTGGTCTTTGCATCGAACGGTCAGGTGATGTTTGGGATCGACCAGATAGATCTTGCTTTCGGTTCTTACTCACCTGATTCTTGGACTGCAATTTCTTTTCGAATGGATCCCGTAAATGACAGAGCTGAAATTTTCGTTGGAGGTGTATACCTTGCGAATGTTGCATTTGACGATGTGATCGGAGGAATTAACTTCTTTGGATATGGAGATGGAGCTTCTGAGGGGCTTTACTACATTGATGATGTAGTTGTTGTAGAAACTGATGACGTGATTAACGGACTTGAAGAAGCGAATCAACTTGATGTAGCTTTTGGACCCAACCCCGCGAATAACTTTATCCAGCTCTCGAGCAATGCTTCGAACGGTGTTGTTAGAATTATGGCTTTAAATGGTCAAATCGTGAAAGAAATCACTGCCACGAACTTACTTTCTGGCACACGCATCGACCTAGACCTTGACAACGGAATCTATCTTGTAGAACTGACCTCAAATGGCAACCGCACAATGCGTAAGCTAGTCATCAGCAAGTAATTAATATGCGTTAGTGCTCTGCACTACTTCATGAAAAGGGCTATTCCAATAGGAGTGGCCCTTTTTTTATGATGTCAATTAACAATCAGACTGAGCGTAGTTGAGGATGAAGTTTAGCTAAGAACTGCTTAACAGCTTGAGCCATCTTAAAGGTGTGTGTTGGCAAATCTTTAGATGCCCAAGGATGAGAGGCCCCAAAAGTATGAGATGCACCAGCGAGAACGACAATTTCACTTGATTTTGCCCAACCTACAAGCTTTTGCCCCTCTGAAAGATGCACTGCAGTGTCGCGATCTCCGTGAATAACAAGGACAGGACATAAAAGGCTTCGGACTGCGCTCTCTATGTGAAGGGAAGTGTGATTCTCCACAAAATCTTCATAAAATGAAAATGAATGGGATAAGACTTGTTTTGTTCGGCCATTTAGAATTTCCAGCCGGTCGGATTCTTTCCAATTGGCAAGTGCCTCTCCAGAAGGAAATCGGGATGCGAAGTCACATACAGAAGCTAGCATAACAAGACCGTCTGTATGAGTTGTCGATGCAGCAACAGCAGCAATCCCTCCTCCTCTACTGTGGCCCATAACGATAAGTTTTTCAGAGTCATGAAGCATTCCTTCACGTGCGAATGCAATAACCGATTCAAGATCAGTTTTTTCTATAGAGTACGTGTTTTTTGACCAAGCTGTTTCGTCAGAACATGCATGAAAACTAGGAGCAACATGACCGTTGTGGGTGAAGTTAAATCGGATAAAATCCCAACCTTCTTCAGCAAGTGAATCACCCAACAGATCCCAAGCCCCCCAATCCTTAAACCCTTTGTAACCGTGAGCGAAAACAATGCGTCCTTGACGACTCGAAGCATCTGAGGCATGGTGAATATCACCATGTATTTTGCCGAAAGGGCTAAGATGTGTAAAAGGTGTGTGATTAATGTTCATCAGGTTGTAAATTGCATATTCAAAATTATAGCAAAACAAAGAATGAGACTTCAATTAAGTTTATTTTTTACAATCTGTGTACTTTCTTTCGCAACACTTTCAGCCCAAACTTCAAGCGAACTTGTTGTAACAGTAGAAGGTCTAGGAGCAGATTCTGTATTTCTAGCGAATTACTATGGGTCAAGACTCTACTACAGTGACACCACTGTAGCAGACAAGAACGGACACTTTGTCTTCAAAGGAAAACCATTTGACGAGTGTGGCAAATATGCTGTCGTTCTTCCAGGACCTGTATTCTTCGATATGATGTTGGTTGATGAACCCATGGAATTTACAACAACGTTGAAAAATCCACAGGGAGATATGCAGATTGTCAAAAGTGAGGAAAACAAGGTGTTCTATAATTACCTCAACTTCCTAAACAACAAACGCGAGGAACGTACACCCCATGATGCTGTCCTCAACGACTCGACATCTTCTTCATTACAAGTAGAAATTGCAAAAACAGCAATGAAAATAATGAATTCAGAGGTTGTAGAATACCAAGATGCGCTTATTGATGATCCGCGAGATTATTTATTCGGAAAATATCTCGGGATGTTACGTGAGCCACAAGTGCCTAACGCGCCGGCGAATGTAGAAGATGTTCGGTTTTGGAATTACATGTACTACAGAGACCATTATTGGGACAGAGTCGATTTTACAGACTCACGGCTGGTCAGAGATGGAAGCTTTCACAACATGATCGAAACATGGTGGAGTAAAGTCATTCCACCAGACCCAGACACCCTGTTTTTTGAAGCTAAGAAACTCTTAACAAAGGCTGCCGATAACAAGGATATGTTTAAATACATACTACACCACATGACATTTCAAAGCGAGTCTTCTAAAGTGATGTGCATGGACAAGGTCTTTGTCGACCTAGTCAATGAATACTATGTAACAGGAAAAGTAAAGTGGTTGGATGAGAAACAACTTGCAAAGATTGTCGACAGAGCAAAGGCACTTAAATTTTCAGTTTGTGGAAATATTGCACACGACATTACATTGCCTGGGTTAGACGGAACAACCTGGAAATCACTTCACGATATCGAAGCAAAATATACGTTGATGGTGATCTGGGAAAGCAGTTGTGGGCATTGTAAACAAGAGATGCCAGTGCTTCAGCGCATTTATGAAGAATGGAACAACAAAGGTCTAGAAATTTACGCAATAGGAAATGATTTCGAACCAGAGCCTTGGGTGGAATATTTAAAAACAACCAATTACACAGATTGGATTCACGTAAGTGACAATCCACTAATCAATGCACAAGACAGTGCAGCTGCACTCATAAAAAGTGGCATCACTGATTTAGAGTCCTTGAACTTCCGAACCACATTTGATGTCTTTTCTACACCCAAGCTCTTTTTACTTGATGAGAATAAAAAAATCTTAGCAAAACAAATTGGGGCACTCCAATTGGCTGAGATGCTCTACAGGATTGAAGGTCTAGAGCCTCCGCATCCTGACTTCTTTCTTTCTGAAGAAGCTCTTGACAAGATGAAGCGCCTGGAAGAACAAGAAAAAAACAAGCATTAAGAATACCTAGGCGGATTGTGAAACCATAAGTTAATTTCAGTCAGAGATGAGCCACAGGCAATTTTTAAAACTATTTCTTAAGCAGCCGAACATCAATGCATCAATTATTCCAAGCTCAAAACAAGCAGCGAAAGGAATGGTTCATGGCCTAGATTTAGGCAACATGAAATATGTCGTTGAACTGGGTCCAGGAACAGGAGCCTTTACCGATATTCTGTCTGAAAATCTTCCTCAAAACTGCAAGGTATTGCTTGTTGAACTTGAGGAGGAATACATTGAGCCACTTCAAAAAAGATTTGATGACAGATTCGAAGTGGTGAGGTGCAGCGCTTGTCAATTGTCATCACTTCTACAAGAAAGAGGAATCGATCATGTTGACCTTGTTATCAGTGGGCTCCCATATACGTTGCCCGAAGAAGTGAAAAAGACCTTGTTTAAAACCCTATTAAAACTAACGCATCACGGTACACAAATGAGGTGGTTTACATATTTCCCTTTTTTAATGAAAAAGCATTATTCCGACTTTCAAATGAAAAAATCTTGTTTTGTTTTGTGGAATTTTCCTCCCATGTGGATTTATTCAGTTAACTAAGAAGCAAGTGTGTAAAATAATGTTGCATGTAGAAATTACTTGACTACATTTGCATCGCATTTTTAATTATTTTTATTGTGAATATTTTTGTAGGAAATCTAGCTTGGGGCGTCGATGACGTTGTATTAAAAGAAACATTTGAGGCTCACGGCTCTGTAGACAGTGCTCGTGTAATTCATGATCGTGAAACAGGCCGCTCACGCGGGTTTGGCTTTATAGAAATGCCTAACTCTGACGAGGGGCAAGCTGCCATTGAGGCTCTAGAAGGCAAAGATGTAATGGGTCGTCCGATCCGTTGCAACGAAAGTGAGCAGCGTGAAAAGCGTCGCTCTTTCTAAGAGACGAAACCACATTTAAAAGCCCCGACTGTATTTTGTCGGGGCTTTTTTTTGTCCTAAATTTTCAAAACATCAAAGATTAGATCCTACTTTGATACGTGTGTAACTCATGGTACCTTCCTTCGGACTCTAACAACATATCATGGGTTCCGTGCTCAACAATGCGCCCCTCTTCCACAACTAAAATTTGATCCGCTTGGCGAATAGTACTTAAGCGGTGTGCGATCACAAACGTGGTTCTGTTTTTCATTAATTCGCTTAAGCTTTTCTGAATATAAGATTCACTTTCAGTATCTAAGTTGGAGGTAGCTTCATCTAAAATAATGATTTTAGGGTTGGCTAAAATAGCTCTTGAAATAGAAATTCTTTGGCGTTGACCACCAGACAGCTTCACTCCTCTTTCTCCAATAACAGTGTCGAGTCCATCTTCAAAACGATCAGTAAATTCATCAACATAAGCTCCTCTTACAGCTTGATCTAACTCTTCTGAACTTGCATTGGGTCTTGGAAACAAGATGTTGTCTCTGATCGTCCCCTCAAAAAGAAAGTCATCTTGAAGTACAACGGCGAGATTCTGTCTGTAACTGCTTAGATTGACTGTGGCGATATCGATCGAATCAATTGTAACTCTGCCAGATTCTGGATTTAAAAATGTTGCCACAAGACCCGCAATCGTAGACTTTCCAGACCCCGATGAACCGACGAGAGCAGTTACACTTCCTGGGTTTGATTTGAAAGAGATGTGATGCAACACTTCTTTGCTTTCTTCATAGCTGAACGAAACATCGTGGAATTCAATGTGACCTTGAACGTCTTTCAAAAACTCAGTGCGCACTTCTGAATCATCTTCTTCTTTCATGTTCATCAGTTCTTGAGTGCGATCTAAACCTGCCATGGCGTCTGTCAATTGACTGCCGATGTTACCCATTTGAACAATAGGTGCTATCATGAATCCCAACAACAATGTAAAAGAGAGAAATTCTCCCATGGTCATGGTTCCTCCCATCATGAAGTATCCTCCTATTCCCATAATGCCGGTCGAAGCAAGACCAATTAAAAAGATAGATGAGCTCCCAATAATGGCAGTAGCAGTCAAGCTCTTTTTTACATTTTGGAACAATCGATCGACACCCTTCTCAAAGTTGATACTCTCCTGCTTTTCAGCATTAAACGCCTTAATCACCCTGACTCCACCTAAAGTCTCTGTCAGGCTACCTTGTACCTCAGAATTAATCTTACCTCGTTCTCTGAAAATAGGTCGCACATACCCGAATGCTTTCAACATCACAACAGCGAATATTACAATTGGAACCAAAACAGAAAGGGTCATAATCGGGCTAATTTGAATCAGAAGAATTGTAGAAGCAACAGAGGTTAAAGCACCTCCGATTAACTGAACAAACCCTGTCCCTACAAGATTTCTTACACCTTCAACATCTGTCATAACTCTAGAAACCAATGCACCTGATTTGTGGTTGTCAAAAAATCCGATGGGCAATTTCATTAACTTACTCTGGACTTGAACTCTCATTTGAGAGATCATGTGTTGCGCTTGGACACTTAACAATCTAGCTAGACTGAAAGATGTGAGTGAACGAATTAAAATTGAAGCAGACACAACAGCCAACAGAAACCACAAACCATCAATGTCTTTGTTTGGAACTATATCATCAAACAAAAATCGACTTGCGTAAGGAGCAACCAATCCAGCTGCACTTTGAATTAAAATTAGAATTAGCCCAATACCTAGAACACCTCTTCGGGGCCAAATATATTCTTTAAAAGCCCATTTGAATGAAACTGTTTTTTTGTCATTATTCATGAATCCGATTAGACCAATATCAAGCCACACTTATTTGTCTGCCACATCGACAGATGCCACAGTCATAACAACCCTGACTTTTTACATTTAAGATGCGTAAATAGAATCAACATGTCCAAAAACACGATCCCATGAACATCAGGAAAGAACTGTACATCTATTTTAAGGGTTGACAACAAGCATTTTAATCACTTCATTTTTTGTAAATGTTAAAAAGATATATATTTTATTTTTTACATGTCATATGTGGCGGAATAAGAATTTAACCTGTCGATATAGTTATAAATTTGCCGCGATTAATTCCACCAAGTTGAGTCTGAATGTATCCCTTTACTGAAATAAAAAATCATGGTAAGTCTGTATAAAAAAATATGGAAGTTTAAAAATAAGTTTCTTTTTTTATTTGTGACAATCTTTATTTTCTCAACGATAAAATTGAACAACATCAATGTCTTCTTCGAATCTGAAAGAATCATTGAAGAATTAGCAAACAGTGATTTTTTAGAGACCAACTCGATTAACAAAATTAATGATCAAAACATTTTGTTGCTGGGAGTTGCATTAAAAGAAAAAGTCAAGCTTGAAGAGGCACGAAAGTTTAAGACCATTCAAACAAGTTTGCGAGAGTCAAAAAACATAAATCGAGTCTTTAGTTTTGTCAATGAAAAGAAAGTTTATGAAACCGGTCTTATTCCATTGGTGAAAACAAAACTTGATTTATCTTCAGAAGCACGCTATCAACAAACACTAGATCGTGAAAGCATCTTCGTTGGAGACAGCCTTAAAAACATACTCTTTCTGATTGAAACCGTTGATTTAGACAAAACAGCAACTAAAAATTTAATCACGCACATTACATCTTTATTTGAGGCCGAGAACCATGACATTTATCTTGCTGGCAGATCGGCCAGTGAAGCGTATTTTCAAAAACACGTCTTGCTAGAGTTTGTCGTCCTCTCTCTCATTAGCTGTATTATTTGTCTCTTAACTCTGTATTTATTTACAAAAAACTACAAGATAGTTTTGGCGTGTTTTTTTATTGTGATTGCCAGCATTGTGATTAGCCTCGGATTATCACAAGTGTTGTTTGGTGGCATCGAATTGTTTATGATTATCTCACCTGCCATTATATTTATTGTGGCGGTTTCTGACATCATGCATCTCATCAACAACCAAGATTTAAACTTTCAGACTGGAGAAGAAGTGTTTGTTTCTCAGATGAGGAAAATCGGCGTTCCGATTGCCATTACATCTGTCACAACCATGATTAGTTTTTTCACGTTTATTCTTGTTGACATGGTTCCACTGGCCAGGTTTGGATTGATTACAGGGTTGGGAGTCATTATCACGCTTTGTATTTCAGTGATTGCTTATGCCATCGCTGTAGAGTATCAATTTAACGTCACCAACAACAACACCTTTAGCCAAAAAATCATTGACAACATCATTTTCTATTTGCACCCCAAGTTTAAAATTTATTTGTATTCAATGACATTTTTAACCCTGTTGGGTTTGTATGCTGTCAACAATATAAAAATTGACAACTATCTCACTGACGAATTAAATCCAAAGTCCGAGTTCTACCAACAAACTAAATTTTTTGATGAAGAATTTGGTGGGATAAAGCCACTGACCATTTTTATCGACTCGAAAGACAAAGATGAAATCGATTACGACAAATTCATAAAAAGCATTCAACAAAAAGGCATCAGCATCGACTTTAGCAATGAGTCAAAAACAAAAAGTTTAATCTACAATTACATCTTCAAAGACACCTCCAACGATGTTGTTTTTTCTTGTCGCATGCAAGACATTGGCTCTGAAAAAACCGGATTCCTCCTTGACGAACTTCAAGATGAATTTAAGCCAGTCAACATGAAATATGGTGGAATCGGATATCTATTTGACTCAGTCAGCAACCAACTCACTAGAAACTTGATTTATGGTCTTCTCTTTGCAGCACTCGCTGTAGGAATGATTATTTTTACAATTCATGGTTTCAAGTTGAAATACCTGATGGCAGGTATTGTTCCAAATATTTTACCTATCGTGATTACAGTTGGAATCTTGTACATATTTGACTTTTACATCAGTCTGTCAAATGCATTTATATTCACGATTGCATTTGGATTAATCATCGATGACTCGATCCACATTGTCAGTTCATTTATTCATCATAAAAAGTCCAATTTAAACAACGAAGAAGTTTTACAATATGTAAGGTATACAACTGGACAGGCAGTAATTAAGACCACTATTGTAGTGATTTTATGCTTGCTTCCGTTGCTTTTCTCTCAATTTAAATCCGTTTCTCAGTTGTCAATCATTACCAGCATCACAGCCGTCTTTGCCATTGTTTTCGACCTTGTCTATTTACCGGTGATTTTGAATAAATTTAAATAAACAGAAAGAAACATCAATGTTCTTTTAGGCAACATGGAAATAACCAACAAGCCGAATCCCCTATTTAGCAATTATAAAACCCTACTTTCGCAACATGACACTATTAATTGGTAGAATTTTCTCAGGTGTTTCACATTTAATCTATGGAGTAACGACATTGTTTGTTCCATTTTACATCGATGAATTCATGAGGTATGGATTTTCAGACTTTAGAGTCTTGATAGGACTAAGTCAAGTTGTTTTTGGTGGTGGGCTCTTGGTGGGAGGTTCCAGTGTTAAGGTTACGGTTGTGAGCTCTGGATTCTTAGCCATTCTGATGATGGGTGCACTAATCACAAGAATCATCATCAAAGATGATTCAATACAGACTTTGCCTGCGATTGGCTATTTAATGATAAATTCGTATATCTTTATTAAAAGCTTGCAATCTTTAAAAAAATTAAAATGAAATATTTAAAAGAATTCTTTATGTTGTTGGTATCGCTTTTAGTGCTTAATGTATGGCTCCTTAGATTCGATCAAGAAACAATATACAGAGGTGGAGATTCCATAAATATGATTGAAGAATTTGCAGTGTACGGGTTAAGTGAATCCACTGCATATATCATAGGAGCCTTAAAAGTACTGTCTGCTATAGGTCTTTTAGTGGGGTTTTTTTACAAAAAAACAATCGTTCCTTCCGCATCTATAATGGCAGCATTGATGTGCGGAGCGATACTCATGCACTTTAGAGTCAACGATGAAGCGATTAAGTTTCTACCTGCCGGATTGATGTTGGTTTCTAGCTTGGTTATTGTTTATTTAGATAAAAGAACGATTACAGCTTAAAAGATTCGTAAAGCATCTCTAAAAATGTCAGTCGAAATCAGGATTGATAACAAATAAAAAAAACTGCGACTTTAAAAGAAAAAAGACGATTGATACAGTAATTTACAATACCAGATCATCATTTTTTTCATGGTGATCAATTTCAACAAGTCGCCTTTTTTATTTTAAAATCAAATTGAGTCAAAATGGGAGTTAAGTCTTAAATTGTGCTACAATGGCACAGGTGCGATAGCACCCCATTTTACATTACTGGCTCTAACTGTTTTCTTTTTTTTTAAAAGAAAAATAAACTCATCAAAAGATGAATAAAATAATTTTCACATTCCTAGCAAGCTTTGTTTCTTTTTGCAGTTTTGCACAAACAAACTTCTACATCTCCACATCAGGTAACAACACAAACAATGGAAGTCTTGAAGCACATTGGCAAACCATCCAACATGGAGTCAGCCAATTAAGTTCAGGAGACACATTAAACATCATGTCCGGAACTTATGATGGCAAAATTGAATTGAATGTTTCTGGAACCATGGGAGCAGAAATTACAATAAGGAATTACAACAGTGACACTGTTGTTGTGAATGGTGTAGCGCTTTCAGATTATGAATATTTATTGAAAATTGAGAATGTCAATTACATCAATATCATTGGCCTGAAATTTCAAGATTATCAGAAGTTAGATGCGCAAGGTATTGTACTAATCAACAGCAGCAATGTCAGGATTCTGAACAATGAATTCTCCAACATTGATTATTCCTCAAACGCCGAGGGTGAGACCCCGAATTCTTCACAAAACAGTCAACCAATTATTGTGTTTGGAAGAGATTCCTTAAATCCAATTGTAAATCTTGCCATTAATGGAAATACAATTAAAAATTGTGAAACGGGATGGAGTGAATGCCTGTCCATTAATGGAAACATTGACGGATTCGAAATAAAGAACAATCATGTGTTTAACAACACAAACATACCGATAGTTGCTATAGGTCACGAAGGCGAATGCCCCAATCCAAGCTTAGATCAAGCTAGGAATGGTTTAATCAAAAACAACAACATACACGACAACCCATCCAGTTATGCAGCAGCAGGAGGCATTTATATCGATGGAGGCAAGTCAATTACGATAGAAAACAACAGATCGTACAACAATGATTACGGTATTGAGATAGGTTGCGAGAATAACGGAAATGCACCCAATGACCCATCATCATCTAACATTGTTGTCAGAAACAACCTCATTTATAACAACACCATTACGGGGATTGCATTGGGAGGTTACGATTACCCATCTTCAGGTAAAGTTGAAACAACTTCAATAACAAACAACACCTTATTTAGCAACGATACAGAAAACTCGTACAATGGTGAAATGTTCATTTCATATGTGGAAAATTCTACAATAGAGAACAACATTTTTTACGCGAACAACACTGATAATGTTTTACTCATAAGTGAAAACACAAGTTCAAGTCTATCACTCAACTACAATCAATATTATACTGCTAGCGGAACAAACGAACTTGCAATCGAAATAAACGGCATGTACTATGGTGAGTTTAGCACGTATCAAATGCAGACCGACCAAGACTCTAATTCAACTTTTGATGATCCATTGTTCAACAACATCACAACATCAGACCTGGATTTACATTTAACACAAGCATCACCTTCAATTGATGCTGGAAACCCAATGTTTGTTATTCTCGATGATGAAAAAGACATGGATGGCGATGTTAGGGTTTACAATGGCAATGTTGACATAGGTGCGGACGAGTATGGCTCATGTACTCAGCTAGACTCATGTGGCTTGTGTGAGGGTGATGACAGCGTATGTCCTTCAACAGGCTGCACCTACCCAGGGGCTGACAATTTCGACCCGATCAACACCATCGACAATGGATCATGCTTGTTCTCTGGATGTACCAATCCTGAATCAGAAAACTATGTAGCATTCGCGAATAATGATGATGGATCATGTTTAGACGACCCATGTTTAGGTAACGATTGTCCGTTTGACACAAATTTAGATGGAGAAATTGGATCGGCTGATCTACTCATTTTTTTAATCGCTTATGGAGCAAATTGCGGAGAGTTGTAAGAACTAAACTCCATAGAGAGTCGACCCAACATTCCATCTAAAATTAGAAAAAACAGGTTCGTGGCGCTTTAAAAACAAAAAGTTGACTGCGATTTATTTTTTAATCAATATGTAACCTAGACTTGTAAAATTTAAATGATGAAATATTCCTTTGTAGTTCTCGTTTTTTTCTGGCTTACTGGTTGTAACAATGAAAAAAAAATTGATCCAGATTACAACAAACTGGACCGCATAGATCCAAAAGAAGAAAAGGTGGTTTTATGGGATACAGTTCCGATAAAATCAATAATTGTTGATGTCGATAACAGTGCTGGTGAAAAAGTGGATATTCGAATGCACTAGTCAATGCCGTTACTATGGAGAGTAAACACACTCGCAAACGATAGCAAAGGCAATCCAGCAAGGACCCTTTCATACAGTATTTAGCTCCTATTGAAATGATTGTTTTTTATTGAACGAATGAACATCACAAGTCATTGCTTTAATTGTCGCTTAGGACATTTCTCATCTTTGAGGTATCTTGAAATTCTTAAAGCAATGTTATGGCACGTAAAAGAAACAATTTAGTAAAAACTTTGATTCGTTCTGCAGTTCGACAAGTGGGACGCGATGCTGGTAAAGTCGTTTCCAACAAAGTCTTTGGTGATTCTCATTCTACTCCAATTCGTATGGTTAGAAATACTGATACTTCTCCAATGACTTCGGATTCAGGAAGGCGTAAGTATAGACACTCATTAGACAGGATTGTCAACAAGGACTTGCCTTCGACCAAGGCAAGTGCAAAAAAGGCATTGGTCACACTTGAAAATGCTTTTCAAGAATTTATTTCCAAGAACAACAGCATTACAAATGCAACACAATTGGAGCACCTAATAGCATGGATAGAAAAAACCGAGGACTTTATCGGAGATGTAACTCGAATTGTTGATGTCGAGGAAGTTAAATCCATAGCCAACGAAGTTCTCACGGGTGTTCTTGATCAAAAGAAGCAATTGTTTTCTGCTTTAAAAGCGATGAAAGATCCTCAAAAGCCTGATGTAACCATGAAAAGACGCATTGCTTGGTTGGTCTTGCTTTCTCCATACCTAGCAGTGTGGTTGTTGGTTCCTTCATTTGAGGCAGGAACTTCAAACTTGATGGTCTTTTGGGGGATCGCGCTTTTTGCAACCCCTTTCATCTCTTATTCCATGTTCAAGAAAATAAGAACAGCAAAAAACGAATACAAAATAAAATCAGAGATGTTTACAGAGATGAAGAGGTATACCTCAAAACATTAGTCTTATTGAGAGTCTAAACGCCTACCCCCTCCTATTGAATTATCACCAGATTACCAAACCGACTTAATAAGAAACAGAGATAAGTTAGTTAAGTATGTTTCTAACCAACAGTGGAAGAAAATGCCCCTAGATCAGCCTGACATAATCTATATGAATAATTACTTTGAAAGGACCACAAACAAACACTTTAGCCGTTACATTAGGTTATCTGAGTGGTTTAGAGATACCGATTCTTAAACTTTCAGATATGCCGAGGATTTAGTATCTTAGACTTTAATAAAACCAATATTATGATTTGCAACTCTAGAAAGCAAAGGCAACTCAATAATTTAGTGAAGATTACCAATCAAAAACTTTCATCCAATGAAGGATTTTTGGATCCTCAAATCTTAAGATTAAAGTCTAAGATTCAGACACTGGTTGATGAGTTAAGGTTTGTGATGGGAAAGACTAGACTAAGGAAGGTTTTGGGTTCGCTGGCCTTTGTTTTATCAATATCTATAGGTACTTCAAATGGACAGCAATTTGCAGAACCCGTTATAAATTCATTTGGAATTCAGAACACAAATACAGCTGATTTATTTTCTGATTTTGATTTCGTTGATCTCGATGGAGATGGGGATTTCGATTTGGTTGGTAGCAGTAAGTATTATGACACTTCTGAACTTGAAGATGACCCTTTATATGCTGGGCCTGTTGTAGTTTATTTAGAAAACAATGGTACACCTGAGTCTGCAAATTTCCTCCCTGCTGTTCCTATTTCTAATAATATTACTTGGGGGTTTGAGGAGGTCGTATTAGACGGATATCTAAGTTCAATTAATGCTGTAGACATAGACGGAGATGGAGACTTCGATTTGCTAATTACACATGGTGAATTGTATGCTTATGGCGATTCAAATGGCAATGATTACAGTGCCCCTAATGTTTTAATTTATATTGAAAATACAGGTACACCAACTGTTCCTTTGTTTGAGAGCGTAGTCATTAATCCGTTTGGGATAAACTTATCAGCAATTGATTATCCTGTTTCTCCATATACTTATTCTGCATACCGGTTCATCGATTTTTCTGATATTGACAATGATGGCGATTTGGATATTGTGGGGTCAATCATAGATGATGTTTCTTCAAAAGAAAATGGAAATTATTCAGCAACTAGAATTTATTATTGTGAGAATTCTGGGACTAGCGAATCTCCATCATTTGAAGAAGCTGAATTTGATCTGTTTGGATTAACCGAGCTAGTACCTGGTTTTAGTTTGAGCCTATCTTCAATTGATTTAGATATGGACGGAGACTTAGATTTGGTGACAAATCAATACATTTATTCTGATTATTGTGATTACTGTTCTGAAGTATATTACATAGAAAATTCTGGGAATGCAGAGGAAGCAAATTTTGTTGAAGGAGTTATTGCTCCATTTAATTTAATTAGCAGCCAAGACATCTATGCTCATAACACAAAATTTTCAGACATTGACTCAGATGGAGATTATGATGCATTTCACATGGACTTGATATATGTGATTTTTGACGATGATGAATCTAATGTTTATTACCAAGAAAACACCTCTCCAAGTGGATTGCACTATGAAACTGATCGTTCAAAAAAGAAGCTTACAAAAATAGTTGATGCCTTAGGAAGAGAAGTAAATCACACAAATAACCAAATCCTCTTTCACATCTATGATGATGGTTCAGTAGAGAAGAAATTTATCGTAGAGTAAACTGTGCCTTTAATCTAAGAATTCTCTTGTTAGATGATATATGCCACGTCTCTAGATAAACTTACAAATCTTACAATGATACTATGAATACACCTCCAACCCCATTTAAGTGTAGGCATACCAGTCAAATGCCTGAGCTATTGCATCAGCTTAACTGTAGCATTGCAATCTCAACTTATCAGGCTGGAAAAGTAGTCTTTATATCATCTTTTGATGGCAAAAAAATATCTCAACTTCCACGGAATTTTGAAAAGGCTATGGGCATTGCAGAAGATGAGAGTAAGGATAAACTGGCTGTAGCATGTAGGGATGAAGTCATTGTGTTTAAAAACTCAAAAGGATTAGCCGATTACTATCCAACTTCGCCAAACAAATATGATGCATTGTATGTTCCAAGAACGACATATTATACGGGGTCAGTTGATATACATGATTTAAGCTTTGGCTTGAACAACACTCTCTATGCTGTAAACACACTCTTTTCTTGTATCGTACGTATTGATGAAGAATATAATTTCACTCCGATATGGCAACCCTCGTTCATTGATAAGATAGCCCCAGAGGATAGATGTCATCTAAATGGTATGGCTATGAAGAATGGAATACCCAAGTATGTGACTGCCTTCAACAATGGAAACACTCCAAAAAGCTGGAGAGAAAGCATTACGAACTCGGGAATTGTGATTGATTTAGAGACGAATGAAATAGTGGCCGAGGGTTTAGCAATGCCACACTCTCCAACATTAATAAATGGGGATCTTTATGTTCTTCTTTCCGCTACTGGAGAATTAGTGAAAATCGATGTGAAAACAGGAGAAGCAGAGGTGATAGTTCAGACTGAAGGATTTGCGAGAGGGATGTCTTATTACAATGACTTTCTATTCATTGGGATGTCCAAGCTAAGGGAAGGTTCTTCAACTTTTGAAAAACTCATCCCAAACATTAAAAATAACATCTCTGGTATAATTGCGGTTCATCTTCCAACTAAAAGTAAGTATGGAAGTATTATCTATGATTCTTCACTAGATGAGATATATGACGTTCATATTTTAAAAGGCAAGACAAGACCAAATATCCTAAATACATCAAAGCCAATTCATAAAGAGAGTTTGATGTTGCCAGAAACAACATATTGGAAAAAGAAGAAGTGAGGTAAAGAATTAACCTTCAAACGCAATGGAGCCGAGATAAAGCTTCATCTAACGTCTTAGAGGACCTTCAAACGCTCTATTCATTTAGACATTCTGGAGCTATAGGAATTTATACAAGGACGAAGAATCTGTCTGTCCTAAAGCTAGCAATGGGACACGCAAGTCTGGCAGTAAGGGGTGAAATAGACTAATTTAGTGAAGTTCATTAATTATTAATTTGCTAGAGATATGGATGTAAATAGCAAGGTGTGTGTGTTTACTGAATAGTCCGTAAATACTATAAAAAAAGCCCCTCGATAAAAAGGGACTTTTAGTAGCGAGAGAGAGACTCGAACTCTCGACCTCAGGATTATGAATCCTGCGCTCTAACCAGCTGAGCTACCTCGCCAAGGCGGGCGCAAAGATAGTAAGGAGTTTGTAGTTTTACACATGAAACACTGTGAAATCTAGGAAATATTAGATAGGTAATTAGAGAAACATTAAGGAAATCTAGCTGATTAATAATTATATAACATATACAATATACGACTATTTAATCACCTAACACCCCTCTACTGCCAGACTTTGCTGCCAGACTTTCCACATTTGATCCACACGAGAACCTGAAACTTGCAGCCAGATTATTCTATTGTAGTGCGAACCCCCTCTTGTGTATTTGATTTATTACTTCAGTAATTGACTTAGACCTGAAGGATCAATTTCAAACTGATATGTTGTGTA
>MDTF01008729.1_pt1 | contig 26975 bp, 25 predicted proteins | sample 811191 | NCBI WGS metagenome assembly MDTF01 (sample SAMN05326649, study PRJNA326480) | marine metagenome | isolation source: seawater | place: Southern Ocean | collected 2011
AATTTCATTCTCAGATTTAATTTCTAAAAACCTAGTAGCTTCTTCAATTAATTCTTTACACTCAATCTCATTAATAAAATCTTCAATAACCCTATATTTTAACATAAATTAACTATATCAGATTATTTAAACTTTTTTAATAAATTGATTCATCCTATTTTCAAGTGCTTTTATTTTTGGGCTTATTGTATTATTAATTTTTTTACTGACCGCTTCTATTTTATTATCAATTTTGCTGTATTTTGAATTTTCATTGTAAATGCAATTGTAACAAATAGTATCTTTAAGATCGTTATTTAGATGTTTTGCTCTTAGATTAACAATTTGTTCTGAGTTAAATTGATCTATAATTTTTTCTTTTGCAGAAAATTTCTTATAAACTAGGTCACTCTCATAATCAACACAACATGCGGTTAGGTTACCTTCGGAGGTTAAATGCAGTCTATCCCATAACATGCCACATGGCTTAATATTCTTTTCTAAATTTAAATTATTACGATTATTGATCTCATTATCGATTGTTTTAGTCAAAATATCACTCCTATCTTTTGTATGACCACCTTGGTTTGCTGCTTTTATAAAATTTATTTCTTCATCAAAATATTTTTGATATTTCTTTTTAAAACTTATTGTTTCTTTCTTTGTAAGGTCAGTAAAAACAAAAGAACAAAGTAACTGTAACTTTATATTATTTTTATTTTTATAATAATAAATATCCTTTAAATTTTTTATTACTTTATCAAAATCATCTTGACCATGTATTATTTTATATGTTTCTTTTGAGCCAGCATTAATACTAAATTTTATACTGTCAAGACCAGCTTCTATGGTCTCCTGAACTTTACTTAATTTCGCAAGTGCACCGTTGGAAGTTATATAAACTCTTTTTAAACCACTATCTTTTCCTATTTTTACAAATTGATGTAAATTTTTTGTCATAAAAGGTTCTCCTGTTGAATATAAGCCAACTTCTTCCAAGCCTTCAGAGACTCCCTTTAATACAAACGACTTAAAGACATTAATATCAATTGAATTTATAGATCTTTTCATCATTGGATTATGACAAAATATGCAAGCATGATTACATGCATTTGTAAGTTCAACTAAGGCGTTTTTTGGAATTTGTTTTATAAATTTATTTTTTGTTTTAATATCAAATTTTTTAACTCGTTTTTCAAAATAGTTTTTTTTCATTTTAATTTAAGCAGATTTAAATTATTATTGTAGTTATAATTCAATAAACATTATACTATTTACATGAATATATATTTGTTAGACATTATATTTTTATTTTATAAAAATATCAATTACTTGATAAATAGCTAAATTTCAATATAAATGTATTTAAACAGTAATGTCATTAGTAATCTCAAAAAAAAATAAATTAATCTTTTTTCATATACCTAAAAATGCAGGTACAAGCGTATCTAGTTTACTTCTTAAAAATGAAAGTTTTTATTACCCCTGGGTTATTCTTTCTAAAATTTTGAGGAAATTTAAAAGAACAGATAATTTTTTTTTTGATAATTTTCAAAAAAAAATTTATTTGTTTACCTCCCATGAAACTGTAAGAACAATTGAGAGAAAAATCTCCAGTGAAATTTATGATAATTTTTTTAAATTTGCAGTTGTTAGAAATCCTTATAGTAGATTCGTATCAAGATATAATTATATGAAATCAACAAATACATTGAAGGAATTAAGTTTTCCTGAGTTTCTCAAAAAACATGTCGAATTATCATTGATAGCTGACCAACAGTATAGATTCTTACTTAATAAAAATGGAAAAATAGGAGTAAATAAAATTATTAAATTTGAAAACATTAATGAAGAAATGACTGAATTTAGCAAAGCGAATAATTTAAAATTATCAAAATTTAAAAAATTAAATATTTCAACAACTGAAAACTATAAAGATTACTATGACACTGATACAAAAAAAATTGTTGAAGACTTTTGTAAAGAAGATTTAGAATTTTTTAATTATTCTTTTTAATTTTACTAATAATTTTTTTTATCTCTTTAAGATTTAAAAATTTATTTTCTTTTGAATTATATTCAAATCCTTCTACAACTTTCTTTGATTTAGTTAAATAAGTTGGTTTTTTTCGCTCAGTAATTGGACTTAGTATAGAATAATAGGAACCACAATCATAGGCATGCTCAGATTCTTCTTTGGAGATAAGCACTTCATCTATTTTTTCACCAGGCCTAATTCCAATGTCTTTTATAGGATTCGAATCAATAGCTTTTGCTAATTCAATAATTTTTATCGAAGGATTTTTTGCAACAAATATTTCTCCACCTTTCATTTTATTTAGACCTGTCCAAACCATCTTGACTGCATCATCTAGACTTGTAAAAAAGCGTGTCATTTTCTTATCTGTAATAGTTAATTGTTTTTTTTGTTTTTTTAATTCTAAAAAAAAAGGTATTACAGAACCTCTAGATCCAATAACATTTCCATATCTTACTACAGAAAATGAAGTTGGTTTTTTACCTACATAATTATTTCCAGCTATAAATAATTTATCTGAAGCTAACTTTGTTGCACCATAAAAATTTATAGGATTACAAGCCTTATCTGTTGAGAGTGCTATTACTTTTTTAACTTTTCTTTCAATGGCTACGTCTATTAGATTCATGGCTCCGATGATATTCGTCTTTACCGACTCAAAAGGATTGTATTCAGCAGTGGGTACTATTTTTAATGCTGCAGCGTGTATAATTATATCAACTTCATCTGCGGCTCTAAACAATCTATCTTTGTCTCTTATATCCCCTAAAAAAAACCTAAGTCTTTTATCATTAAATTTTTGGGCCATATGCCATTGCTTCATCTCGTCTCTTGAAAAAATAATTAATTTCTTTGGATTATATTTTTTTAATGTCATTTCCACAAACTTGTTACCAAATGATCCAGTGCCTCCAGTAAGTAAAATTGAAAGATTATTCATGCTACACTTCTATTATTATAAGTTGATTTACTCTTCTACTATTATAAGTTGATTTACTCTTCTATTATTTAAGAATGATTTACAACTTTTTCTTGATCTTTGTCAATATTATCTTTGTTTGCAAAATCTTTTTTCATTACTCGTATCTGATGATTTATACTTGGGATTTTAATATTAAGGGTTTTTTTTAGTTTATGGTTATCAAGAGCCATATTAAAAGGTCTTTTAACAATATCATTTCTATTTTTCAAATAATTAGCTTTAATTAATTTTTTATTTAAATTAAAAATATTACATATTTTAAGTCCAAAATTATATTTAGTAATTTTTTCATTGCTACAAATATTAAAAATACCATTTTTTTTTCTTTTAATTAGACCAAACAAATATTTTAGTAAAAATTTTCCGTATATAGGTGTGTAGTATACATCTTTAAATAACTTAATTTCATTATTTGATTTAACTGAGTTCAGAATTATATCTGAAAATGATTGTCTTTGTTTATTTCCAAAACAATAAAAATTAGTTCTAACTATCAAAGATTTGGGATTAATCTTCAAAATTTCAGTTTCTGATTTTTTTTTATGTTCACTGTAAATATTCAAAGATTTGGTTTTAAAATTTTCTGATAATTTTTTAGCACTAAACTTAAAATTATCAGTTGATATAAAAATATATTTTAAATTATGGTCTTTTGAAAACTTAGCTAAATTAACAGGTAAAGTATAATTAGATTTTTTAGATAAGTTTATATTTTTTTCACATAATTCAAGATTTGTTAAAGCTGCAAAATTTATAATCATATCTATGCAATTTTTTTTAATATAGCTCGTGATTAAATTTTTTTTCCTTACATCAACAAATTTTAGATTTTTTTTATTAATTTTTGTTCTATTTATAGCAACATGTATTTGTAGGTTCTTTTTATATTGATAATAATCAATTAAACATTTTCCAAGTAATCCCGAGCATCCAAATACTAAAATATTGATAGGCTTTTTTATCAATTTTTAGACCATTTTTGTAAATCCGAAAAATTTCTAATTATCGGTATACCATTTATAATATGCCCAAAATCTTCATGAATTCCAACTACATCATAATAACAAACTTTTTTATTCATTTCTTTTGCAATATATGCGGTTGAGGAAAATGGATAACATATAATTTTATCAAATCTTTTGATCATATCTACTGGTGAATATTCGGGGTTAAGAATATTAAATTTAGTATTATTTTTTAGATAATAATTGTATTTTTTTGAAAAGATTTTCAAATATTGTAATCGTTTAGGTTTAATGTACAGGGAACATTCATCACTAAGTTTATATATGTCACTTAAAAATTTTATAATATTGTTTTCATGAAAAACAGGAGCAAATGTGTTGTGATTAGAAGTATAAGATCTTCTGTGTGGAATGACATCAAAAACCAGAATTGATTTTTGAAATTTATAATTTTTTTCATAAGAATTTAAAGATCCAAAAGAAATTGGCCCTAAAATATGATATTTAGCATCAATAATTTGATTTTTTTTAATAAAATTTTTTTGATCGTCGTTCCATAAAATATAATTGTTCCAAGTTAAATTTTTCCAGTAAATTTGCTTATCTTTGATTTCATCCTTTAAATAAATAGAATTTATTTTAAATTGATGTTCAATATAAAATACATTCTTTCCAAGAGAATATGTATATAATGGCCTAAAAAATGGTATCTCGCCGAAAAAAAAATAGCTATTTTTGTAATAATCTTTTTCTTTTGACAGTGCGCAACTTAATTTAACAATTTCAGAAAAAATTGATATTTGCTTGATTCTAAAAAATAATAAATCTATTAGCATAAAAAAAAGATATTTGAAAAAATAAAAATTAAATTTTAGAATTTCAGATGGCTTATTCAAATCTGGTAAAAATAATCGACTGAACTTATATTGATTTTTGCAATATCTATTATTATGAACAAGGGTATGATTATTTATGTTAAATTTACTCTTTACCCAATTTTGTATATTATGTGAAACTTTATTAAAAGAGAGTATTTGATTCATTGATAAATTATGAATAAATAATTCATAACTATTTATTTTTTCAAATTTTATAAATTTTAAGATAAAATTAAAATTAATTATTAAGTAAAATAATAAACCTTTGAACAATTCCTCAATTGCAAATACAAAAAATAAAAGATTAGATATTAAGCTGTTAATATAAAAACCATTTTTTTTTAAAAATTTAATTTGTTCGTTTGTAAGTGGATAATAAAATTTTTTAATCTTTAAAATAAAAAAATTTATTTTTACAGGATTTATAAATCTTAAAAAATTATATTGTCTAAAGAAAATTGGAAAATCTATAGGTAAATCATTAAATAATTTGTTCGTAAAATATTTGTCAAAATTATACTCAATATCAAAGATTTCAGACTTTAAAATGCCAATGGAGTTTTTGGTTTTTTTTCTAAACCTCATGACTTTTAAATAGTCTTTCAGATAAAAATTAAATTTTATTTTATACAAAAAACGTTTTATTAATTTCATATAAATTTACAACTATCTAATATCAATAAAATGGCAAGAAATTTACAATCTAAATTATATAAAATTCTACGTGGTGTCCCATTTTGTAGGATTTATTAACTTTAGTTTATTAATTTTAAACTGAGAAAATTTAATTTTTTCAAGATTATAAAACTTATTCAAAATATTAATCAGATCTTTTAATTGTTTAGAATTTTCAAAACCTACAACAATTTTGTCAATATTTACATTTTGAAAAATAAAATGAGTTATCAATTTTTTTCTTATATTTAAATTCTTATTTAATTGATTAAAAAAAATAGAAAAATCATTATAAAATTGTGGAAAGTTCTTTTTTATAAATTTCTTATTTTGAAGAAGGACGCCTTGTAAATATATTGATCTTGCACATAATTGAATATTATTTTTTTTCAAAAATCCCAACATACTTCTACTCAGGAATCTTTGGTCAAAAATGTTGACAGGTGCTTGTACAGTCTCAAATTTAAAAAACTTATATGCTTTACGGATCTCAGATGGTGAATAAACTGAAATACCAAGTGGTAATATTTTTGAGAGTTTAGTTAAATTATTTTTTGTATTTTTTTTTTTAAAATCAATAACTTTTTTAAAACCATGTATCATAAAAAAACTACCCTTTTTATTTAAAAAATTCTTTAATCTTAATATTTTTTTAATATCAAAGTTCTTAAAACTTTTTAATAATTTTAAATAAATTTTAGAATCTTTAGGTATTCCTCTATTTATTGATTTGAAATTTAAATTATATGCTTCAGATAAATCATATGAAGATATATTAAATTTATTACTTAACATAAATATTCTATCTTTTTCTTTTTCAGAAATTTTTTTTTTACCAACTATCCCATAATTATTTTCAAAATTGGCTGAACCAATTATAATTTTACTTAAAAAATAATTTCTCAGCATAATAAATTTAATTTTTTTTTTTAGAATTATAAATATAAAATCCAGCATTTTTATAACTACTAATATCAACAAGATTTTTTTTTCTAACACTTAAATATATTTTAAAAATTTTAAATTTTTTATAGATTAAATCACAGGCTACAATTATAGACTTTGATCCAATACTTTGATTTCGGTAATTAGTATCACCCAAAAAAATGCCCACCCATGCACTTTTTTTTATATGATTAATATTGTCAAATTTAATGTTTCCAATATGCTTATTTGTATTTGAATCAAAAATTCCAAAAAAAATGCTTTTTTCTTTTATTTGGTTTTTATAATAAATTTTTAATTCTTTTAAATTTTCAAAATTTGAATTTACAATAAATTTTTTATTTTTTATATTTTTAAACCAATTTAAATAATTTTTATTAATATCTGTTTCTTTTAAATTCCTAATGAAAAATTTTTTATTGTTAAAGTAGGTTTTGCTATCAGTCATTTTTTTTATTTTAATTTTTAGCAAATTAATACAATTTTTCGATAACACTAATATTTATATTACTATTTGAACTATTTGATATTTTACTAAACTGGATAAATGCCATAATAAAATTGTTTTTAATGATTTTTATTATATTTCTAAATCGAAAAAAAATATAGTCAGTGTTTAATAAATCTTAGTATAATCTTTAATTTGTCATAAATATCTATATTTTGTAAGGTCTCTTTTAATAATTTTAGATTATAAAATTAAACATACACTATTAATCTTTACCTCCGAATTATGTTTTTTTTGTAATTGATGGATTTAATTCTTATAAATGAATGTAAAAAAAGTTAGATTACTCCTACTTTTACTGTCAACAAACAAATAATTATTGACAAATTAATTAACCTCTATAACTCAAATCATAAGCTTTATTATGCAAAACATTCAAAATAAAATCTGGAAACAAGCTCAAAAAATAATTCCTGGTGGAAACAGTTTATTGTCAAAAAGACCAGAACGATTTTTACCTTATAATTGGCCAACTTATTTTTCAAAAGCTAAAGGAATAGAAATTTGGGATTTAAATAATATCAAATATACCGATATGAGTTTAATGGGTGTTGGCACTTCCACATTGGGTTACACTAATAATTATATAGATAAAAATGTTTCCACAGTTATTAAAAAGGGTATCAATACAACTCTTAATTGTTTAGAGGAATTTCAATTTGCAAAAAAAATTTTAAAATATGATAATTTCGCTGACCAAGTAAAATTTGCAAGAGGTGGTGGAGAAGCAATGTCTATGGCCATTAGATTAGCTAGAGCAAGCAATCAAAGAACTAAAATTGCTTTTAGTGGTTATCATGGGTGGCACGATTGGTACATAGCTGCTAATTTACAAGATAATAAAAATTTAAATAATCACCTTTTAAAAAATTTAATTCCTTTGGGAATTCCTAAGGAATTAAAAGGGTCAACAATACCGTTTAAATTTAATGATTTTGATCAAATTAATAAAATAGCCAAATCTGAAAAACTTGCTGCTATTGTGATTGAATGTGGGAGATATAACTATCTTTCAAAAGATTTCGTAAATAAAATCAATAAATTATGTAGTAAAAATAAGATTTGCTTAATAATTGATGAAATAACTACGGGCTGGAGAGAAACAAATGGAGGGCTATATAAATTATTAAATTTAAAACCTGACATTGTTGTCTATGGTAAGTCTATCGGCAATGGATATGCAATTTCTGTAATTGTAGGTAAAAAAAAATATATGAAATTTGCAGATAAAACTTTTGTGAGCAGTGTAGCATGGACAGAAAGAATTGGTTTCACGGCTGGAATTTCTGTTATAGATTTTTTTACAAAAAAAAAAGTTGCTGAACATTTAATTAAAATGGGGAATATAATCAAAAAAGGTTGGCTGCACTCAGCAAAAAAAAATAAAATTTTAATTGAAGTAGGGGAAATAAAAACAATCCCTACATTTAGATTTAAGTACGAGAACTATAACGAAAAACTTTATACAATTTTTACAGATTTAATGCTAAAAGAGAAATATCTTGCAACTAATGCAATTTATTTAAGTCATAAACACAATTTAAATTGTATAAAAAAATATTTAATTGTTGTCGATGAAGTATTTAAAAAAATTGGAAATACTTTAAAAGATAAAAAAAAATTTAATAAAATTAAATCTAGAAAATATAATTACTAAATTTTATCTCTTTTAAGATCATTTATAAATTTTTCGTTTTTTAGTATATTATTTTGATATTTGGTCAATCTAGGATTTTTATCTAAAAATGTAATTATTTCGTTCATTTTTATAAAGAAAATTTTATTTTTAAATTTATCAACTAAAATTTTAAACAAATTATAATCTTTTAAATAGTCAACAGTCAATCTGTAATTAGACTTATCTTTAGTTAAATCTATTCTTAAAGTTTTGAATTTCTTTTGTCTTCTAATGTAGACTGTCACATGTTCTTTTTCAGATTTTTTAGTTGAATATTTATTTGCTAATTTAAGAGAATTAAAAGTAAAGATTTCTATATCCATACCATCAGGATAGGTCGAGGGCTCTGGATAGGTATTAGATAAATAATCTAATTTTTTTTTTTTGAATTTTAAAATCATTTTGTCTAAGATTATTGGATCTATTAAAGGGCAATCACTTGTGATCCTTATAATATTTTTTACGTTGAATTGTTTGGAAGCATTATAGTATCTCCCTAAGACATCATTTTTTGAACCTCTAAAATATTTTATTGAATTAGTTTCACAAAATTGCACTATTTTATCATCTTCTTTTTGTGTTGTTGTAGCTATGATTATATCTTTAACTTTTTTTGATCTTTTCAGCCTTTGAACTAATACATTTAATAAATTATAATTTTTATAATTTCTCAATACTTTTCCAGGCAACCTACTTGAGCCTAATCTTGCCTGAATAATTATTGAAAATTCCATATTAAAAAATATATTGAAGTATATTAAAATTGCAAAAGAAATTAGTTAAAATCAAAAAAGTGTTAATTTAATTCTATTTAGATCTAATATTTTTACTTAAATAAAATAAATTTTAAACACAGAAAAATTTTAAAATTGACATAGAAAAAACCCCCCACCTTTGAACTTCTTTTTGGTTTTAAATTACTTTTAATATTTATTGTTTTTACTATCATTTTTAATTTTATAAAATTTACTAAAAGATCTACTAAAAAATATTTTCTAATTTTATTTTTTTTTAAAATGAAATATAATTTATTCAGTTTATATACCTTAAAACCACTTAAAGGATCTAAGATATTAAATCTTAATTTGAATAAATAAGAAAGTATTAATTCTAAAAATCTATTTTTTCTAAACCTGTTTCCAATAACTAAATCAGGATTATATTTACAACAAAATTTAACTATTCCTTTTAAATTATTTGTTGAATGTTCTCCATCTGCATCCATTGTAATTATATAATTGAAATTACTATTTTTTAACAGATCAAATCCTTTTAATAAACTCTGTTCATATCCAATATTTTTTTTATTTCTAAAAATACTTACATTTTTAAAATTTTTAACAATTTTATATGTATTATCACTTGAATAATCATCAATAATTTGCACCTTAAAATTTTTTGTCTTTTTTAAAATTTTTAATAATGACTTTTCCTCATTAAAAGAAGGAATCAAAATTATGAACTTAGGCATTTTTTTGTAAGAACTGAATTTGGTTTAAGATCTTTATTAATTTTTTTACCTAAATATCTGTCAATAAAAAATGGTGAAATTGAATTTATAGGGCACGGTCTTAAAAATTCGATATGACTTTTCTTTAATTTTTCACCTTTTTTGATGTGTTTTTTTATCCAAACGCCTCTACGCTGAACTATAACGGACTGTTTCTCATTTGACTCTAATTTCTTTCTACCATCGCCTAAACTTTTTTCCAGATATCTAGAGGCAGTTACCATTTCTCTCCAAGTTTTTGGATTAAGTGAAAAAGCATGGTCGGGACCATTTCTAAAGTTATTATCTGTAAAATGCTTTTCAATTACTTTTGCACCTAAAGTGATGGCACCAAGAACTGAAGCGTGACCTGGCGTATGGTCGCTTAATCCTAATATCAATCTTTCTTTAAATATTTTTTTAAATTGTTTAAGAACATTAAGATTTAAATACTCAAAATTTTTTAAGCTATTTGTGTAATTAGTATTACATTGCATTAAAATTAATTTATTATTGTGTTTTAAAATTAAATTAGCTGCGTTAACAGTTTCTTTTAATGTAGATGCACCACAAGCTAGTAAGACTGGTTTTTTTTTTTTAGCAATCTTAATGATTATTTCCTTCCAGGTAATATCGCCTGATCCTATTTTATATGCAGGTATAAATTTATTCACCTCATCAACATAATTTAGATCATAGGGTGAAGTTAAGAAATCAATTTTATTTTTATTACATTCTTTTTTCAATTCTCTAGTCCATTCTGGGTTAATACTTGCGTCCTTATAAACTTGAAAAACTGATTTTTTCCACTTTGACTGATGTGTTATTTTTCCTATATTTGTAAAACCAGCCTCTGAAACAATTGTTTCAGCTTTAAAATGCTGAAATTTTGCAGCATTCGCTCCAGCCTTAGCACACATTCTTATTAACTTTTTGGCTCTAAGAAGGTTGCCGTCGTGATTTGCAGCAATATCAGCTATAAAATAAATTTTTGAATTATCTCCTATATGTGTATTACCTATTTTAAATTTTTTCATAATGAAGTTGTTATTTTAAGTTTCTTATACGCTTCATCGAATAAAAAATAATTTTTTATTAAATTTTTATCTATATTTTTCTCTTTTATTAATTTATTTCTAGTGATCTCAAAATTTATATCTATTTCAGGACTATTTTTTGTTGTTCTCCAACCTTTATTATTCTTAAGGTCACTTAAATGAAACTTTAGAATATCTGTATAGTCAAACTTATTTATTTTTTTTTGATATCCTAAATATTTTAATTCTGGGCCCACAACAAATTCTATAAAATTTTTTAAATCTTTATTTAAAAATCTTTTCCACTTATTGAGAGAGGTTTTATAAATACCTTTTTGGGGTGATGTAAAATTACTATTTGACTTCCATTGTTTTGTATTTTTTCCAAGACCCATAAATTTTGATGTATTAATCATATCGTTAGAATAGTTAATTTTTAAAAAATTACACATTTTTTTTGTTATCATCTTAGGATTGTTTACTAATTCTTCATATTTAACTAATAAGACTCTTTTTTTTAAATTTCTTTTACTTTTAAAATATTCAAAAAAGGCTACCTGTTTTCTCCAACAACGTAAGTAAGATAAAGTTAATGGAGCTAAATTAGATTTATTTGATTTTTTTAAGCCATTTTTGTAAGAAGCTACAGCAGCTCTGGGGTCCCTTATAATTAAAATAAATTTTGAATTTTTATATTCTTTTGACAATATTGGAAAAAATTCTTCAATCCAACTATCCATCCATCCAATCCACTTAATTTTTTTTTTTGAATGATTTTTATCAATTAATTTAATGGCGTTATCTAATATCTCTTTATAATTTTTACCATTAATTAAGTTTAAATCTTTTATTAAATTTGGGACATAATCCTTCATTCTATTTTTAATTTTTTTTTTTAATAATGTAATTTTTTTTTTTTCAAATTTTATATTCAAATTACTCTTTTGAATTGTCGACATTTGAGCAATTTGCTCTTTAGAAAAATAATACTCAAATAGTGGTTCATCGTATTTTAAATTCGTACTTTTTTTAAAATGTTTTTTAATAATTGAAGTTCTTAAAAACTGAAATATTGGAATAAAAGGCTCCGACTCTAAATGAATTTTTTCATTTGTTCCTAAAATTGCTTTTACTAAATTAGTGCCACAATTTGCAGGCCCACAGAGAAATAATGGATGTTTCACTTTTATTTAAAATTATTAAAAAGATAATCAATCTTTTTTTGTGTTGAAAGTAATTTATTTTTTGTTTTTTGGTAATTCAGAATGCATCTCTTTAAAAATTTTACACATCCTAAGGGGTTTAAACCTATTGCAGTTTCAGCTGCTAAAACTAAACCTGTTGATCCTTGCAAAAGTGTAGAATAAATATCATGACTTTCTGCTCGAGTTGGTTGGGTTTCTTTTATCATTGTTTCCAATAAGTTAGTAGCAACATAAGTAGGGACTCCCATTTCAATGGATTTTTTTATAATTATTTTTTGTGCTAAGGGTATTTTTTCAATTGGAACATATCTAGATAAATCACCTCTATCAATTAAAATTGCATTGGATTGCTTTAAAATTTTTTCTAGATTTAATACGGCATTTTTTGTTTCTATCTTAGAAATTATAAATGATTTTTTACCAATTATTTTTTTTACTAACTCTAAATCTTTTTGACTATTTACAAATGATATTGCAAAAAATTTTATTTTTAATTTCTTTGCTAATTTTAAAGCATAAATATCTTTTTTTGTAAGTGCTGGTAATTTAATATGTGAATTAATATGTACACCTTTTTTAGACTCTAAAATTCCTGCTTTCTCTACGTTACAAATTAAACAATTTTCAGATAGGTTTTTTTTTATGATTTTTAATGATAAATTGTTAAATCCAATATCTATTACAGTGCCATTTCTTAATTTGATTAAATCAAATACAGGATAAAGAAAGATTTTTTTATTTGTTGATGATCCTACTTGATTAAATACTTTAACTTTTGAATTTTTTTTTAAATTGTATTTTTTTGTTGTTTCCGATGTCCTTAATTGTGCTCCTTCAGTATCTATACAAATATTTTCGATCTTATTTTTTTTTAAAAAATTAATTTTTTTAGAAATATCTGAAACATCTGTATGAGACAAGTTTATTCTAAATATATCTATCTTCTCGTCACGTAATTTATGTAGTACGCTCTTTTTAAATGATGAAGGGCCAAGTGTACAAATAATTTTTATTTTTCCATCCATTAAGAAATCCAACTCAATATTTTATTAGCCGATTCTTTAACCGAATCCTTTGCAGTGTTTATAATGATTTTTTTATGTTTAGAGCTTTCATATTTAATTTTAGAATTAAATCCGATCAGATCTTTTATAATTTTTATTTTTGCCATGTAATATAATTTCTTAGTGTCTCTATTGATTAGTTCTCTTAAGTTGCATTTTATATATACCTCAAAATATTTTTTTTTAAATTTTTTATTTGCTAAAATTCTTGTTTTTTTTAGTGGTGCAATTACAGAAATAAGTAAATAATCATATTTAGATTTTTCTTTGTCTATATAATCAATAATTGCTAAATTATTTTTAATAATGCTAATTTTAGTGAACTTTTTTAGACTTTTTTTTTTTCTAAAAATATCCCCATCGATAGTTTTAATTTTATATTTTTTAGCTTTTAATTTTTTTGAAACATAATGTGATAATGTAGTTTTTCCAGAACCAGATAAACCTGTAAACCAAACAATTTTACTTTTCATATTTAATTATTATCTATATATAAAAACTTTTTATTACATGTATTTTTTTATGATAGATAGTCTAATAATTTTAAGTTATTTTTCCTTAATTGTTGCCTTACAATCAGTAATTGGTGTTGGTATTCTAGTACTAGGTACTCCATTTTTACTGCTATTAAATTACAATATTATAGATATTTTTTTTATTCTCTTACCAATTTCAATTTTAACCAGTTTATCTAATTTGTTAATAATGAATTTCCATAATAATGTCTTTAAAAAAAACACCTCTAAAGAATTTAAGAAATTTTTCATTATATGTATTCCATCAATTGTAATTGGTCTTTTAATATTAAAATTTTTTCAAAACTATATTAATTTTAAAGTCTTGGTTTCTTTAGTAATAATTTTTTCAGTTTTTTTGGTTATGCTTAGGGATAAAATCAAATTTAGAATTAATTTTTTTCGTATATCAATCTTGTCCATTGTTGGTGTGATACATGGTTTGACTAATTCAGGTGGAACACTCATGTCTTTAACTCTATCTGCAAATAAGAATAAACATTATGCAAGATTTAATATCACTTTTTTTTATCTTATTCTTGCATCATTTCAGTACTTGTTTGCAGTCATAATTTTTTATGAAGACTTCAATTTCCCAAAAAATATTGACTTAATATTGTTTATTTTCTTGGGCATTTTAATTGGTAATATAATTAATAATTATATTGATAATAATAAATTTAAAATAGCCATAAATATTCTAGCAATTTTATCTTCTCTAATGCTCGTGTTTGGTTGATAAATAATTTAATATATTTCGAAAACTTAATAAATTTCTATTCTTCAAATTAAAAATATATTCTTTTGATAATTTGGTTACAAAAGTTTTATTATATATTTTTTTGATAACTTTATCTAATAAAAATAATGAAAGTATAAATGAAACAAAAATTTTTAATAATCTAAATTTGCTTACATTTCCTTTTCTATAGTTTTCATTTTTTATATAAATATTATTTATTTTTTCATAAAAGAGGTTTTTTGATTTTGTGTTTAAGTCTGATCCAAATAATCGGATAAGACATTTAAAAAAATAATTAATAGATTTTAAATCAATTTTTTTTGATGCATCTACTCTTGGATGACCTATAACTCTAACAAGATAAGGCATATTAACTTTTTTAAATTTTCCATAATATGCCATTGCCATGTTGGGTAAAGATGATGAAGTAATATTTTGGTGTGGAGCAATGTTTCTGTTCTTTCTAGAAGGAACTAATCGTAATGATTTAAAAAATATTTCTCTTCGACAAATAGAAAACATTAGAACTGAACGAAACTTGAACCAAGATTTTACTCTATCTATCGATTTATTTGATAATATTTCTTTAATTTTATATTCATTTGTAAATAATATTTTTTCTTTAATAACTTTTGCAAGTAAAGTTAAACCAATTATTCCCACATATTTTTTATTTTTATCAAGATAATTTAAAAAAAAATATAAATTTTCTACACATAGAAAATCATCATCTCCCGTATATACAACGTATTTTGTTTTTACAAGTTTTTCACATTGTTTCAAAACTTCTATATTTCTTCCTTTCAATTTAACTTGCGAAATCTTAGATTTTTCACTTATAAAATTTTTTGTTTTTTTAAAATGTAATTTGTTTGACGAGTCAGCTATTATTACATTAAATGATAATGAATTTTTTAAATAAAAAGTAAGTGTTTTTTTCAAAACCTCAGAACGATTTTTTGTAGGAATTAGCAATGTTAAATTCATTTGACTAAATATTGCTAAATTGATTTTTTTTTAAAATTTTACATCCTTTAATGATTTCTTTTATTCCATCATCGATTGAATTATTTGGAATAAAACCTGTGCTTTCTATTTTTTTATTCGAAACTATGTAATTTCTCTGATCTACATCCTTTGCAATATCAGACTCTATAATTACTAAATCTTTTATAAATAATTTAATTTTTTCACAAAGTTCTTTTTTTGACAAATTTGCATTTGACAAACCAACATTGAAAATATTTGATTTCATTGAGCTAAAGTTCTTTATACAATGTAAAAAGCATCTAGACACATCATTTACATGAATGTAATTTCTTTTAAAATGACTTTCAAAAAGTACTATTACTTTTTCATTAACCGATCTATAAACAAAATCATTTACAAGAAGATCAAATCTCATTCGTGGAGACATTCCAAAAACAGTTGCAAGGCGCAAACTAATTGTATTTTCTCTTTCTAAAATTTTTTTTTCTATAAAAACTTTATCTTCAGCATATTTTGAAATTGGATTTAAAGTACTGTTCTCATCACATTCCACTCCATTCTGTCCTCCACCATAGGCACTGTTAGTTGTTGGCATAAGAAGCATTTGTTCGTTGGATAATGATGTTAATAATTCTAAGATTGAAATTTTATTAATGTCTTCTGCTCCTTTTGGGTCTTTTTTACATATTGGGGCTCCGACTAAGGCAGCCAGTGGTATAATTATATCAGCACTAACAATATACTTTTTTAGCTTTGAAAAATCTCTCACATCACCATTGACTATGTTAAAGTTTTCATATTTACAAAATTCTACTAAACTAGTTTGATTGTAAATAAAGTTATCATATGCTGTAACTTTATGATTGTTATCCAATAAATGTCTAATGAATACTGATCCAATATAACCAGCACCACCTGTAACTAGAATTTTCATAATTTGACTGAATTCAATATTTTAATTATTTTATCTATACTGTTTAGTGTTAGTTCTGGATAATTTCCAATATAAAAAGAGAAGAAGTGCATGTGTTCGGTATTTTTTAATTCCTTTATTTGCTTTTTAGATACAAATTTTTTTAAATATGGCTGTCTTAATTGATTGCCACCGCCTGCAGAACCTCTTCTATATTCTATGCCTTCTTTTTCTAGGTTTTGCAATATTTTACTCATTAATTTGTGATTTTTATTTTTAAGAATTACATTTAGGGCATAATTGCTTTGGCCTGTTAAATCAAAATCAGTAAAAAAAATATTTTTATCTAAATTATTCAAAAAATATTTAAAATTTTGATTTCTTTTAGTGATATTTCTATCTAATCTTTTTATTTGTTCGAGACCTAAAACTCCACCAATCTCTGTATTTCGTAAATTATAGGAGGGAAATTTAAAAATAAATTGAGGATTTAAATCATTATATTTATTTTTTATATTTTTCTGGAATTCGTTATCTTTAACCTCACGTACCATTCCATGTGATCTTAACATTAAGAGATTATGATAAGTTTTTTTATCATTTGTACAAATCATGCCTCCTTCAATTGTGCTCATATGATGTGCATAATAAAATGAAAAACTTGAAGTCCAACCAAATGAACCTAGTTTTTTATTTTTAAATTTTGCACCATGCGACTCACACACATCTTCAATAAAACATATTTTTTTTTTTTTTAAAACATCGAGCAATTTTTGAGTTAAACAATTAAATCCTTGTATATAGCTTAAAAAAATTGCTTTTGTGTTTCTGTTAATTTTAGAAATAATTAAGTTTGTGTTTAATCCCAGTGTATTTAAATCTATATCAGCAAAAACTGGTGTAAAACCACAATGCAATAAAGCTGATATATCAGAGGACCAAGTAAAAGGTGGCACAATAACTTCCCCACCATTAGGGAATTGCATTTTAAGTAATTGAATTTGTAAAAGATTTGCTGATGACCCAGAATTCACAAAAGTGCTATACTTAACGCCAAGCCATTTTGACCATTTAATCTCAAATTTTTTAACGTTTACGTGTTGTGTTAATATTGGTCCTTTTTTTAAAAAATTAATTAATACATTGAAGTCGTTTTTGAGAATATTATTTTTCATCAATGGAAATTGAATTTTATTTTTCATAATTAATTATATTTATATACCGCCACTATTTATAAGATAAATCATATTATTATATTGGAAATTATAATATGTTATTAAAATATTAATATTAAAAAAAATCAAAGTAAATAATTATTTTATACCTTGATAATATTTGATAAAATTTAAAATATGGATTTAGTTATACTGGCAGGTGGCAAGGGTTCAAGAATAGAACACCTTAATAAAAATAGACCTAAGCCTATGGTTAAGATCCGAGATAAAATATTTTTAGAACTTCTTATTGGTCATTATGCAAAATTTAACTTTGAAAATATATTTATATTAGCTGGGTATAAAGGCCAGATAATAAAAAAAAAATTTGATGGAAAAATTTACAACTTTACAAAAATTAAATGTATAATAGAAAAAAGCCCAAGAGATACCGGTGGTGCTTTACTTTTATTAAAGAATAGAATTAAAAAAGATTTTATTTTAATTAATGGTGATACTTTTTTTGATATTAAAGACCCATTAAAGTTAGCAGAAAATATCAAAAAAACAGATATTGGGAGCATAGCATTAGTAACTTGTAAAGATGTAAAATTTGTTAAGTTTAATAATTTAAAATTAGATAAATATCACAACATTATTAAAGTTAAAATTTCTAATTACATTAATGCAGGGGTTTATTATTTTAATAAAAAAATATTTAATTTTATTAACAAAAAAAAAATTTCCCTAGAAAATGAAATATTACCAAGATTAATAGATTTAAAAAAGTTAAAAGGAAAGTATTTAGAAAATTATTTTATAGATATAGGAACTCCAAAAAATTTAATTTTTGCTAAAAAAAAATTACCAATAAAATTAGAAAAACCAGCGTTTTTTTTTGATAGGGATGGAGTTATTAATTATGATAAAGGCTATACTCATAAATATAAAGATTTTAAATTTAGAAAAAATGTAATTAAAACTCTATCCTATCTTTATAATAAAAATTATTATTTATTCATAATTACAAATCAAGGTGGAATAGCAAAAAAAAAATACACAACAAAAGATTTTATCAGTCTACAAATTGAAATTAAAAAAAATTTAGCAAAAAAAAAAATATATATCCATGATGTTGAATTTTGCCCTCATCACCCAGGTGGTTTAATTAAGAAACTATCCATAAATTGTAAATGTAGAAAACCTTCAAACTTAATGATAAAGAAAATTAAAAAAAGATGGTTTGTTGATATGAAAGGCAGTTATTTTATTGGTGATAAGAGATGTGATGAATTAGCTGCAAAAAAATCAAAGTTAAAATTTTATTATGTTAATCAAGATATCTTTACACAAATAAAAAAAATAGCTTAGGGTACTTCATTATATTTTGCTTGCTTAATAAGTTAAGTGATATTCATTACAGGAATGTCATCACAGTTTTTTTCTCAAAAACAATTTAAGGACAATAATTATAATTGTATTATTGTTTAAAAACATTCTATTTAATAAGGATAGCGCCTTCATCTTCAAAATCAAACGGAATATGAATTAACTTATCTAAAGCTTTGATTAATTTTAGCTGATATTTGTAAGGACAATAAAAAATTAAAAATCCTTTACTTCCTGCTCCTAAAAGCTTGCCGCCTGTTGCACCTGATTTTATCGCTAAGTTATAAATTTCATCTATTGTCTTATTTGAAATTAAGTGATTAAGTTTTGTTTTTATCTGCCATGACTCGTTCATTAACGGTCCTAAGTCACTATAATTTTTTTCTTCTAAAATAATCTTTTTAGCTTCTTTTGCAATTTCATTTATTGAATTTAATTCAGAAGTAAATAAATGTATTTTAGCTTTAAAATCTTTATGAAGATCATAAGACTTTCTAGTACCTCCTGTGTAAAACATTAACAACGAATTGCTAAGTTTTTTAATACTTTGTTTTTTAATATTAATATTTTGAACAGAAAAACTTTTTTTGTGAAAATTAATAAATTTAAATCCACCATTTGCTACAATAATCTGATCTTGCCAACCACCTTCCTCATTTAAGACATCTCTTTCAATTTTTATAGCTTGTTTTGCTAATTCATCTTTTGAAATCTTCTTATTATTCAACTTATATAATAGATAAATTAAGCCTACAGTAAATGAGGAGCTTGTACCTATTCCAGTTCTAGCAGGTAGATCTCCATAATAATGAAGCTCTATACCTTTTTTTTCTTTATAAACTTTGAGTGCAGCTTTGACTACAGGATGAGAAATTTGATTAATTGAGTTTGTTAAATCTATTTTTGAATAAACAATTCTATATTTATGATCAAAAAAAGGAGGTAAATATCTTACTCCAATAGTTGCATATTTATTAATAGTTGTGGAAATAACAAGTGCTTTATTTTTTTCAAACCATTCAGGAAAATCTGTTCCTCCACCAAATAATGACACTCTGTAGGGTATTTTAGCAAAAAACATATGATTATTTTTTAATAGAACTATACCAGGAGATAGTTTTTGCAATTCCTTTTTCTATATCCGTTTTTGCTCTCCATTTAATTTGATTTAACATTTTTTTATTATCTAATATTTTTTTCATTGCTCCATTTGACATATTTTTATCCCATTTAATTTTTCCTTCATATAAAATTAATCTTTTTATTATTTCAGCAATTTTTTTAATTGAATATCCTTTCCCCATACCAATATTTATTGGCTTTACATCATTATAAGACTTCACAATCTCAATTAATGCTTCAACAGCATCTTCTACAAATAAAAATTCTCTCACTGGACTTCCATCACCCCAACATTTTATAAATTTTTTATTTCTTTTTTTACAATTAAGAAATTTTACTATTAAAGCAGATATAACGTGCGAATTTATTTTATCAAACTTGTCAAAAGGTCCATATAAACTAGGAAAAATAATATTTAGCGAATTAAGTTTTGTTTGTTTTTTATATGCTTTTGATGCAACAATAGTTAATAATTTCCAAAATCCGTATGCTTCTACAGTGGGATGCAACTGTCCAGTAAATAAATTTTTTTCATTTAGCTTTGTAAGGCCAGAGCCAGGATAACTACATGAAGAACCTATGTTAATTAACTTCTTAATCTTTAATTTAGACGAAATCTCAAATAGGTTTAATCCAATTTTGCAATTATTAAAGATAATTTCTGCAGGTTTATTTATGTTATAATTAATACCACCTACTTTACCGGCAAAGTTAAAAATTATGTTTGGATTAATAGCTTTAATTTTTTTTAAACTTTTTTCATAATTAAGGAGATCGCATTGTTTTTTAGTTAAAGTAAAAAATTTTATTTTTTTTTGTGTTAATTTTCTACAGAAATTATAACCAAAGAAACCTGAAGATCCTAAAATTAATATTTTATTTTTCTTTAAATTCATATCTTTAAAATTAAATTACCTACTTAATTTTTTCTTCAATAATTTCACAAATAAGATGTCCAACTAAAATATGTAGTTCTTGAATACGATCCACTCTTTGACTTGGAACTTTAATTTCAATATTGGTAAACTTATTATTATTTTTATTTTGAGTAGAGTTTAAAAAAATTACTTTAATTTTTTTATTATAAGCATGCTTGATTGCTTTTAAAATATTTTTACTTTTACCACTAGCTGAAATAGCAAAAAGTAAATCATATTTATTTCCAATTGCATCCAGTTGCCTTGAAAAAATATTTTCATAACCAAAATCATTAGCTATAGCTGTTATTACTGATAGATTTGAAGAGAGACAAACAGATGCATATGGCTTTCTATTTTTTAGGTATCTTCCAACCAACTCAGCGCTTAAATGTGCTGAATCAGCAGCAGAACCACCATTTCCACAAAATATAATTTTTCCCCCTTTTTTTATCGACTGTACACAAAGTTTAGCAGCAAAATCTATTTGATCTACGCAAACACTATTCTTAAAAATATTTAGATTCTTTTGCGCATCTTCTATTTTACTAATAATATTTTTTTTCATAAATAAATCTCTAATAAAAGCCTATCTTATTTTTTTTCCAGATCATCAATTGGATCCATGTCATTTCTAGACCTGTTTTTAATGATATTTTTGGACTCCATCTAGTAATTTTTTTTAATAAATCTATATTATGTGTATAGATATATGGCCCTGTTACTTTTTTATTGAGAGATGAGATTTTTTTTTTCGTTATTTTTTCAATATTGTAACAAACGTCTTTTATTGAGCTAGGCTTACCTGTTCCAAGATTTACATGACCAATATAATTAGATTTTAAAAGTTTAATGACACCATCAGCAACATCATTCACATGTATAAAATCTCTGATGGGTTTAAAGGATTTAATTTTAACTATTTTATTTTTTAAAATTTTTCTAAATATTGATATAATAATATCTGGTCTATTAAGTAGACTTGGCCCATATATATTACTTAGTCTTACATTTATCCATGGAATTTTTTTGGAATAAGTTTCAATTGTTTTTTCTGCAATATACTTACTAAAGATATAGTTATTTTTTAAAGAATCTAGAGTAGTGTTTTCTTTACATGGATTTTTTAACTCATTTTCATCATAAATCAAGGCTCCTGAAAAACTTATAAATTTTTTTAATTTCCTATTGCTAAAATAATCTAGAGTTTTTTTTAATGGTACAAAATTATGATTTAAAGATTTTTCTATATTTGATTTATTGAGAACATGGTGGTTTGAATTACCAATTAAAAAAATGACTTTAGAAATTTTTAATTTATCTAATTTTGATAAATCATTTAATGATTTAACTTTAATGAATTTATTTTTACAATAAAAAGGTGGTGGTGTTCTTCCAACGGCAATTATTTTTGGATATTTTTTTAATATTGCTGGTCCTAGAAAACCTGATGGTCCAAAAAGTATAGTGTTTGCATGCATCAAAAAATAAGAAATATGATTTATATAGACTTGATAATTTTCTTTATATTAATTCCATTTTTTTTTAATAAATAATCTCTTCCACCATTTTCAAAAATAAATTTATTAGGTAAAGAGAAGCTTATTATTTTACTTAATAAAGAACAATCAATCTCATTAAATAAAATTGCCTTAGTACCTGCCTTTTCAACCTGTTCATCAATTATTATAATTTTTTTATACCTCTTTAAAACTTTATTTAATTCTTTTGCGTTAATAGGGCTATGTTGGTACAAGTCAATAATTCCTAATAAGTTATTTTTCTTAAGCAAATCTTTTGCATTATCCAGCACTTTGTGTAGCAAATAGCCTGATGAAATAATACATGTATCTTTTCCACGGATTATTTCATTAAAACCTTTTTTAAAAGAAGTGTCAAAATACTTTATATCTTTTCTATTATAAACACTTGGAAACGCATCTCTATCAATCCTAAAGTAAGATAACATTTTTGTATTAAGAATTTTTTTTGTAAGAATTTTACAAGAAATATCATCTGACGCTGTCAAAATAGTAAAATTAGGTAAAGCTGACATTATACCCAAATCTTCAGTTGCATAATGAGTTGGACCAGCGTCAGCATATCCCAATCCAGGCCCAATTCCAACTACACAAACTGGAACATTCATTGCAGACAAAGAAATTTTTAACTGTTCATAACATCTTGAGGTTACAAATGGTGCCATACCATAACAAAATACTTTACAACCACGAAGTGCCATTCCTGAAGCGACTGTAATCATATTTTGCTCTGATATACCACAATGAACAACATTTTTTGGGTATTTTTTGATTACACTGTCTAAAGCTGGAGCTCCCATATCTGCATTTAAAAAAAAGGTATCTTTATTTTTTTTAATTGCTAATCCAATTTCATAAACCATTACATCTCTCATAAATGAATATTTTGAAAACCTTTTAAGTAATGATATTTTTCTATTTTTCATTTTTTACCTCTCTTAAAGCTTGTTCACTTTCAGAACTGTTTGGAAATGAGTTGTGCCATCTAGTAACACCTTCCATAAAAGATATGCCTTTTCCTTTAATTGTATCTGCAATAATTAATTTTGGTTTTCCATTTTTGATATTTGCTTTTTTAAAACATGAATTTAAATCTTTAAGTGAATGACCATCTACAGTTTGAACATCCCATCCAAAACTTGCCCATTTCTTACCTAAAGGCTCTAATTTCATAAGGTTTTCAGTCTTGCCTAGAATTATGTGTTTATTTCTATCAATAATAACAATTAGGTTATCAAGGTTGTAATTTGAAGCAAACATCGCTGTTTCCCATATTGATCCCTCATAATTTTCTCCATCACTTATAATTACATAACACTTATTATTTTTTTTTCTTAGCTTGTTGTAATAACAAAATCCTGCAGCAATACCTGGTGCTTGAGATAATGACCCGGTACTACACTCCACTCCAGGTATGCTCTTATCTCCATATATTCTTAAAATTCCATTTGGTTTTCCAAATTTTTCTAATTCTTTTTTTTTAAAATATCCAATATCTGCTAGTATAGGATACACGCCCATAGCTGAATGACCTTTGCTTATTATAAAGTAATCTCTATCTTTATAGTTCGGATTGTTCTTTTTATATTTTAAAAAACCTCCATAAAACAATGTGGTGCAAATTTCTACCTGAGACATTGCAGAAGCAATATGTCCTTGACCAGCAGGAAGAACCATTTTAACTATTTCATGACGAAGCCAGTCACTTTTTTTTTTAATTTTATTGATAAGCGACATGTATAAATCAGTTGAATATGAACAGTATATACATTAAATATTTTAAGAGCAATTGCTATTTGATTATAAATTAACATTATATTAAAACATTGACGATTTCATTAGAGCTTAGAAAAAGACAAGATGAATTTTACCATTTATTAAAAAATAAAAAATTTTCTTTTAATGAAAAATTAATTGCATCGGGAAAGATCAAAAAACCTAACCTTACTTACCTTCAAGAAGCAAGCAAGAATTTGCTGCTCTCAAGTATAATAGGTACTGATAAAAATAAAGATATACTAACTTTAAACTTTGATAAAATTTTAGAACAAATTAAAAAAAAAAAACCAAACAATATTACTCATAACGGTTTAGTTGTACCAAAAAAAGAAACAACATTAGAATACAATCTTTTTTTAAAAAGTTTTTATTTTTTTATAAAAAACTCAGGAATATCAGACTGTGTAAAATACTTTATTGGACCACCTCAACTAAGAATTAAATATGGATTAAAGAAAAAAAAATTACAAAATAATTCCTCTGAACACATTCACTCAGATGCCTGGACACAATTAAACACCAAAAAAAGTATAACAATTTTTATCCCAATCTATGGAGACACAAACAGAAATTATGTTGAATTTTATTCACCAAAAGACAAGTTTTTAGAAGAATGGCTAAATCCTAAATTTTTTTCAGATGCCAGTGTAGATTTGCTCAAATCTTATAAAAAAATAAAATTAAAATACTCTATTGGCAATTTTATTTTAGCAGATTGTTCTACCCTTCATCAGTCTGTAATACTTGGTAACGCTAAACCCAGAGTATCCATTGATATCGGAATTATACCAAAAAATATTACAAAATTTAAAAAACTTCAAAACCATATTGAAAAAGAAAATTTAGAAAATATAGGGTTTAATAGTCTTTTTCTTTTTAAAAAATCTATAAAAGATAAAATTATACTTTCAAAAGATGGAAGAAAAACAATGTCTAATAGAAAAATTTACAAATATTAAAACTATTTTTGATCCCCCAAAATTTTTCTTTTTAATTTAATTTTTGACATCTCAACAATATTATCTGCAGCTTTTTTTCCAAACTTGTTTTCAATTTTTTTTAAGAACATTGGATTGTTATGATATTTTGTGAAAGCTTCATCTCTAAATTTTAAGATTTCTTCTGGTTTTAAATGGGCAGTTCCTAATGGTTGCGTGGTGTAAGAGTGAAAAGAATAATCTATATAATCTTTTGGAATTATTTCATTATTTTCTTTTGCTTGTTTAAAAATTAGAGACCCAGGTAAAGGCATTACAGCATAGGCATTCCATCCAATAGTATTAAGCTCTACACTTAAATCAAAAGTTTTTTGCATACTGGCATGGTCATCATCTGTTAAACCAAATAAATAATTGCCCATTATTTCCATCCCACTATCATGAATTTGTGTGGTAACTTCTCTAATATTCATATCTTTAAACTTACCTTTGGTAACTTCAAGCCTTACTCTTTGCTCTCCACTTTCAATTCCCAAACATAAAGTTTTAATTCCAGCATTTTTTACAGTTTCTAAATATTGATTGTTAATGGTATCTACTCTTGAGTATGCCCACATGTTTAGGAATTTTCCATATCCTCTATCAATTAATAAGTTGCATAATTCAAGATAATACTTCTTATTCAGAAGAAACATTTCGTCACTAATCCTTATATTTTTTACGCCCATTGAAACTAAGGCATCAAATTCTTTAATAATAAAATTACTACTCCAATATCTCATAACTGCATAATCACCAGAATTTCCAACTTCCTCATTATCATCTCTATTAATGATATTAATCATGCAAAAGTTGCAATTAAACTTACATCCCAAAGAAGTATAAATTGCAGCAAAAGGAGTCCTTTCATTAAAATCGTAATTACCATGCCAAAAATGCGCCCTATACAAATCTAAAGGTTTATTCTTATATGGCAACAAGTCCCAAGCATAACCTGGTAAATCAATATCCATTCTACTTTGAGGAACGGTTTTTTCTGGAGGAGTCATAAGTGCTCTACCTCCATCTCTGACACACAAACCTTTAACTTTTTTTACGTTTTCATCATTAATTTTTTCAAGAGATAAAACATTCCAAAGGGAGTAAACACCTTCGTTTGTAAAAACAAAATTAATATTTTTTTCATTTTGCATTGTTTCTACTGGTAAAGACTGTACATGAGATCCATGAATAGAAATTATAGAATTTGGATTATTTTTTTTAATTTCAGATGCTAAGCTAATAGCACCACTCATATTAACCGTACCTGAATTTGGATTTTGTCCATACACAACTAGTGCTATTAATCTGGGATTAAGATATGAAATTTTTTTACTAGCCTCTATTTCTGATAATCTCTCAGCATTAATATCTAATATAGCAATCTTAAATCCTTTAGCTCTGCAAGAAGAAGCAAGCAATAAAGACCAGGTGGGTGTTTCTATTGCGGAATAGTCTTGTGCTAACCCCTGATATATTCCAGAAGCGTTACC
>MDTF01008878.1_pt1 | contig 26971 bp, 25 predicted proteins | sample 811191 | NCBI WGS metagenome assembly MDTF01 (sample SAMN05326649, study PRJNA326480) | marine metagenome | isolation source: seawater | place: Southern Ocean | collected 2011
CCGCTGCGGATAGCAGGCATGGTAGACACGGCTTGAACAATTCACGTGGCGACGTAAATCACTTCCGTAGCTATAACCGTGACTATAATCGCAGCCATAATCGCAGCCATAACAGAAGCCATAACCGCGGTTTTGACCGCCGAGGCAACCGTAATTATTCCCGCGCTGCAGCTAACCCTTATCACTATGGCCGAACCGGAAACCGCCGTGGCAATAACTTTGTAAGCATTTCTTATGGGAATGGCTTTTATAACTCTGGCTTTGACAACAGATATGACAGCCGCTTTGGTAATAGTTACAACAACCGTTTTAACCGTCGATCTAACAACACCTTTTACAATAGCGGCTATAAAAACCGCTGGGACCGAAACCGCAATAGCAGCAACTTCGTTGGAGGGCTTGTACTGGGCTCACTTTTAAGCCAGCAGAACTACTCCTCTCGGTCATACGAAAAAGTAAGCTATAGATCGGCACCGGTGATCGTTAAGCGGAATGTTGTCTACGTTAATTCAACGGGCAGGGCCACTGTCTCAGCCAACCCAAAACGCCGACTTCTAAGGGACTTGCGCGGTGACTGCTATGATATCGAAATCTCACCAAACGGTGATGAACTGCGCTCTCAGATAGATCCAAGTTCTTGCGATTTCTAAGCGCTATTCTGCCCCTAAATTAAGGGGCTTTTCGGCGGTCAGCACTATCGCCCTAAATCCCGCTTTTCCCTGACTGACACACTTAAAAGCACCTATACTTTTAGACTACTTACAGTCAAGAGAACCGCACGTGAAACTCAGCGAATTAATGTCCATTGTTACAACACGCCATAAGGCTGACGAAAGCTTACTGTCGGTGATTCAAAAAATCGCCGAAAAGCACTATTCCTGTGCATTGGTATGTGAGTATGACAAGCCAATCGGCATAATCACTGAGCGAGACGTCGTTCGCTTATTCGCAACCAACGGCCTAAAAGAAGGAATGACCGCAGGCGATGCGATGAGCCGCGACCCTATTTGTGTTGACGGAGACACGACTATTCTCGAAGCACTAGATCTCTGCGAAAGCCGGAACCTTCGCCACTTACTCGTGATGGACAAAACCCATCGACTTGTCGGTGTGGTAACTCAAACTGATATGGTTAAAGCCCACGTAAAAAATTATGAACATCATGACAAGCTTCAAGACCAAAATCATAGGCTTCATCTGCTATCCATAGAAGATCCACTAACCGGACTTCCTAATCGTCGTGCTATGGAAATTGATATTAAGCACGCGGCAGCTGTATCAAAGCGTCAGTCCCAGCCTTATTCTATCGCCTTGATCGATATAGATTACTTTAAAAAATACAATGACAGCTACGGCCATAGAGCCGGTGATGAAGCGCTAATTTTCTTAGCCGAAAAGCTTCGCAAAAACTTGAGGAACTCAGATAAGATATTTCGCTACGGCGGTGAAGAGTTTCTGTTCCTGATGCCTATGACTAGTGCGCAAGGGGCAAAAATAGCGACTCAGCAAATTTGTGACACTGTTGCCCAAGAAAAATACCCGCACAAACCCAGCGACCTCGGGTTTCTTACCGTCAGCATCGGCTATGCTGCCAGCTACTCGGAGAATTGGGAGATGGTCGTTGAACAAGCTGATTTAGCCCTTTATGATGCTAAGATAGGGGGTCGAAACCAAATCTGTTCCGCCGAAGAACCAGGAGTGACTGAGTTTTGGGATTTGAGCCGTAAAGTAGACGAGGGCCAACCCTTTATAAATTAACCACTGAAGTGACATCGCATGCTAAGCAAAATTGTTTTCCTCTCCCTATTAATTCTTCTTACCAGCTGTGCCAGTTCACCGTTAAAGCGACGCCAAGTCGTTCTATACTCGGATGCAGAAATGAGCCGCCAAGGTGAGCAGGCTTATCGTCAGATACAGCAAGAAACCCCCATTAGCTCCTCAGCTCGGGACACAGACTACGTTCAATGTGTAGCTGACCATGTGATAGCCGCCTTAAATGACGAGGACCGGGTCAGTGCTGTCTGGGAAGTTACAGTCTTTGATCAGGACCAGGCAAATGCCTTTGCACTTCCCGGCGGCAAGATTGGGGTCTACAACGGCTTATTTGATACCGCGGTCAATCAGGGTCAGCTGGCAGCGGTCATTGCTCATGAAGTAGGTCACGTCTTAGCAGACCACAGTAACGAGCGCGCTAGTCAGTCAACGATTCGCAACGTAGGTGTTGCCGCAGCGCAAATCCTTGGGGCCTCAAGCACCGCGCTGCAAGTCTTGAATTCAGCTACTCAGTATGGGATTTTTTTGCCATTTAACCGCACCCAAGAAAGCGAAGCCGATTCGATAGGCGTTTTGCTCATGGCCAGAGCAGGCTTTGATCCAGCATCAAGCATTACTCTTTGGGAGAACATGTCCGTTGGCGCAGGCCCAAGCCCCCCAGAATTATTATCTACGCACCCCTCCCCCAGTTCCAGAATTGAGGATTTAAAAACCCGTCTAGCAGACGCCACTCCTCTTTTTCAAGCAGCCCGAGAATCGGGCTTAAGCCCTGACTGCAGTCGCTGATAACTTTAGTTCTACTTTTGCCGACGTATTACAATATCTTGTGATGTGTAATAACTTGTCGGCTCTTGCATTATTGGCTTCAACCTTGCAATCTGCTTGGAAGATACTGAAAGATCCATGAAAAAAATTTAGTCACTTAAACCCGCTGCCGCCCCAACAGAGCGTAAGACTCTGTTTTAAATTCTAAAACCCGAATCTAATTTAATCCCATGCCAGATACCCCCCCACATAGAACACTGTTTACCGCCAAATCTTTAACCAAGTCATTTGGCGAAGTGCGAGTGCTCTCCAACATAGATTTGCAGGTCAACCAAGGCGAAGTATTGGCCTTACTTGGCGAAAATGGGGCTGGGAAGTCGACACTGGTAAAACTTATTGGCGGCTATGAAACCGTTAGCGGTGGTCTGCTCCACCTTGCCAATGAGGCTGGTGAGCTCAGACCCCTAAACTCCGATACCTGGAAGCATGCCACAGCCGAGGCTCAGGGAGTCATTCTTATCCACCAAGAGCTTAACCTCGCGGAACAGTTGAATGCGGTGGAAAACATTTTTCTTGGCAACGAAATACGACGAGGCCCTTTTTTAGATAAACATAGGATGCTAGAACTCACCCGTGAGTATCTGAGCATTCTCGACTGCGATATTGACCCACTAGTCCCGGTTGCCCAGCTTTCAGTCTCGGTAAAGCAGATGATTGAAATCGCTAAAGCCTATGCAAAAAATTCTCGCCTGCTGATATTGGATGAGCCTACGGCTGTTCTTACCGCTAAGGAAAGTGAGGCTCTGTTTCAACTTATCGACAGGCTAACCGAGCAGGGTGTTGCCATCGTTTATATATCTCACAAACTCGACGAGATCGAGCGCATTGCTGACCGAGTAGTTGTATTGCGCGATGGTGAACTCGTTGGTGACTACGACGCAAAAACCTTAACTAAGGATGATATGGCGCGCTTAATGGTAGGTCGCGAACTTACCAATCTGTTTCCAGTTGCCACCCCTCCCAATGCCACAAGCGAAGTTGTGTTGGAGTTAAAAAAAGGGGCCGTACCCGGCCTTATTTCCAATGCTAGCTTTCAACTTCGTGCTGGCGAAATTTTGGGTTTTGCAGGTCTTGTCGGATCCGGCCGCACAGCACTTATGGAAGCAATAATAGGTTTACATCAATTTTCCAAATCGTCTGAGCTTTTAATCCGTGGCAAGTCGGTTTCATTTTCCAGCCTTGCCGCCGCCCGCGATGCCGGCATTGCTTATCTAACAAAAGACAGAAAAGGCAGTGGCCTGCTGCTAGGCATGAGTTTGCCCATCAACTTCTCTCTGTTTTCACTGCATAAATTCTCGAACGGATTGATAAATACTAAAAAAGAACAAGAGGCTTTTAGCGAAGCCGTGGACACCTTTGAGATCCGACTTAAGGATTTATCTATCAGTGCAGGTAATTTGTCTGGCGGAAATCAGCAGAAGTTACTGTTAGCAAAGGTAATGGCTGCTGAGCCTAGTATTATCATTGTCGATGAACCGACTAGGGGCATCGATATTGGAACAAAGAGCCAGATTTATCACTTTATTGCTAACCTCGCAGAGAAAGGCCACTCCATAATAATGGTCTCCTCTGACATGATGGAAGTCATCGGATTGTCTCATCGCGTTGCGGTAATGTGCCGAGGCCAACTAGTTGGGATATTGGAAGGCGAACAAAAGCAAGAACATGAAATCATGCGCTATGCCGCAGGATTAGAATCTCAGTTAACACAAGAAGGTGAAAAAGCCAGTGCCTGAAATAAAAATTACCCGTAGTATCGATCTAAAAACCGCTGGACCTTTTGTCGCTTTGATTGCACTTTTTATCCTTGGTGCTTTTGTAAACGATGCTTTTTTAAGCTCGGGCAATCTTAGCAATATTTTGGCTAGAAGTTCATTCATAGGCATCGTCGCCATTGGCGCCACTTTCGTTATAACGGCAGGGGGAATAGATCTTTCGGTAGGCTCGATGGCCGCCTTTATTTCTGGCTGCATGATCCTAATAATGAATTCTTTGATGGATAAGATCGAGTCCCTACCTGTACTCATCCTAATCGCGATATTCGCATCGGCATTAATTGGGGCTGCAGCTGGATGCATCAATGGCCTTCTCACCACCAAGGCGAAGATCGAGGCGTTTATCGTCACTCTTGGCACTATGGGCATCTATCGGTCGCTTATCACTTACATGGCCGATGGCGGCACGCTTTCTCTGAATTTCACAGTGGGCGATGTTTATAGCGAGGTCTATTACGGTACCCTCCTTGGAGTGCCATATCCGGTTTGGGTGTTTTTATGTGTCGCAATTATCGGCTATGTGCTACTCAATAAAACAGTCTTTGGCCGCCACTGCTTTGCCATTGGCTCGAATGAGAAAGTTGCGCTCTACTCGGCCATTCATGTGGATCGCGTTAAAACCATGACCTATATCCTACAAGGAATTTGCGTATCGATTGCGACCATTATCTATGTGCCAAGGCTAGGTTCTGCGTCAGGACAGACTGGTGTACTCTGGGAGCTTGAGGCAATTGCTGCCGTGATTATCGGCGGCACCATGCTTAAAGGAGGTTATGGACGCATCTGGGGGACAGTGGTTGGCGCACTAATCCTCACCCTTATTGGTAATATCTTAAACCTCACTGACATGATAAGTAACTATCTGAACGGCGCAGTACAAGGCATAATTGTTATCGCAGCCGTTTACCTGCAACGCGGCGCCTGGCGTAAACGAGCGCCCACTTAGATTTCTGACTTTGTTAAGCAACTGGATCAACACATGAATTTTCATCTTGGTAGACTTAAGCTTTTAACCCCCAGCATACTAGCGGCTGTTTTTGGACTGAGCATTATTGCTTCGGCAAGCGCACAGACTATCGGCGTCTCTATTCCTGCAGCGACTCATGGCTGGGCCGGTGGCCTTAATTTTCATGCAGAAGAAACTAAAAAGCGCCTTGAAGCTGCAAACCCCGGAATGAAAATAGTCTTACTCACCGCCAATAGCGCGTCTGAGCAGGCCAACGACCTTGAGGATTTAGTTGCCATTCATCAAATCGATGCCCTGGTAGTTTTGCCTTTTGAGTCTGCTCCGCTCACGGGCCCGGTTCGCAACGTCAAACGCCGAGGGATTTTTGTCACAGTAGTCGACAGAGGTTTAAGCGAAGAAGGCATTGAAGATGTCTACGTGGCGGGCAACAATGCTGAGCTGGGTCAAGTGTCTGCAAAATATATTAAAGAACGTTTAAGTAGCGGTGGCAACATTGTCATATTGCGTGGCATTCCCACTGTTATCGATGAACAACGCTTCGATGCGTTTATCGAAGAGATAGAAGGCAGTAACGTCATCGTATTGGATGACAAACATGCAAACTGGAATCGCGATGATGGCTTTACCGTTATGCAAGATTTCTTGGCCCGCTTCCCTAAAATTGACGCGGTGTGGGCACAAGATGATGATATCGCTATTGGCGTTATTCAGGCGGTACGCCAAGCTAGACGTCAGGACGAATTGTTTATTGTGGGTGGCGGCGGAATGAAAGACATCGTTAAGAGGGTTATGGATGGTGACAAGCTTACCCCGGTAGATGTGCTATACCCTCCGTCAATGATAGCAACGGCAATGGAGCTTACTGCGTTAAAGTTCCTCTCCAATGCCCCGATCAATGGCGACTATATTCTTGGCTCGCCGCTTATCACTCAAGACAACGCCGAAGATTACTATTTTCCAGAGTCACCTTTTTAGTTTTTAATAAAATTGAAACAACCAACTAAATCAACTTATGAAATCAACTTATGAAAACAATTAAGGGCCCTGCTATTTTCTTGGCACAGTTTGCTGCCGATGAAACTCCATTCAACTCCTTAGATGAGATAGCTGCCTGGGCATCGAATTTAGGATTTAAAGGAGTACAGATACCTAGTTCGGACGAGCGCCTTATTGATTTGAAACTTGCCGCAGAAAGTTCAGGCTACTGCGATGAAATCAAAGGCATGTTGGCCCAGCATAATATTGAAATCACAGAACTGTCTACCCATTTACAAGGTCAGTTAGTCGCGGTTCATCCTGCTTATGACGAACTGTTTGACGGTTTTGCCGCGCCTGAAGTTCAAGGCAATCCAAAAAAACGTCAAGCCTGGGCCGTTGAGCAGTTGAAGCTGGCAGCAAGGGCATCTATGAATTTAGGCCTTACCACCCATGCCAGCTTTTCTGGCGCGCTAGCTTGGCCCTACCTTTACCCTTGGCCCCAGCGACCCGCAGGCTTAGTCGAAACCGCGTTTGATGAACTCGCTAAGCGTTGGTTACCGATTCTCGACTGCTTTGAAGATGCCGGTGTCGATCTAGGTTTTGAAATTCACCCTGGCGAAGATCTCCATGACGGCGTGACGTTTGAAATGTTCCTTGAGCGCGTTAACAATCATCCCCGTTGCAACATCCTTTTTGACCCAAGCCATTTGGTATTACAGCAATTAGATTATCTTGGGTTTTTAGAGCACTACAAAGAACGTATCAAACTTGTTCATATTAAAGACGCCGAGTTTAACCCCACAGCCCAGCAAGGAGTTTATGGTGGCTATCAATCTTGGGTTGATCGAGCTGGACGCTTTAGGTCATTGGGCGACGGACAGGTAGATTTTAAAGGGATATTTTCGAAACTTAGTGCCAATGATTTTGACGGCTGGGCAGTGCTCGAATGGGAATGCTGTCTCAAACATCAGGAAGATGGCGCTCGCGAAGGCGCGCAATTTATAAGCGATCATATCATTCGAGTCACCGACAAAGCCTTTGATGACTTTGCCGGCTCCGGCACCGATATCGAATCCAACAAGCGAATTTTAGGGCTAGATTAAAATGCAAAAGATTCGATTGGGAATGGTTGGCGGTGGCCAAGGCGCATTTATTGGTGAGGTTCACCGCATAGCATCTAGGATCGATAACCGTTTTGATCTTGTGGCTGGAGCTCTTAGCTCAGACCCTACTAGAGCCGCGGAATCTGCTGTGGAATTAGGTATTTCGACTGATCGAAGTTATGCCAACTTTGCAGATATGGCGATAGCAGAGTCAGCCAGAGAAGACGGTATTCAAGCAGTCTCGATCGTGACACCTAACCACCTTCACTTTCCCGTTGCTAAAGTATTTTTGGAAGCAGGTATTCATGTCATTTGCGACAAACCTTTAACCTCGACCCTTGAGGAAGCTGTGCAACTTACCCAGCTTTCAAAACGTAAGAACGTTCACTTTGCAGTCACTTACAACTACAGCGCTTACCCAATGGTAAGACAGGCCCGCGAGATGATCGCCGCTGGCAGGCTTGGTTCTATTCGGGTTATCCAAATTGAATACGCACAGGATTGGCTTGCCACAGATTTGGAGGCCAACGGTCAAAAACAAGCGGCTTGGCGCACAGACCCTGCCAAAGCGGGCGCGGGGGGAAGCATTGGCGACATCGGCACTCATGCCTTCCATCTGTCCGAGTTTATTTCCGGCCTGCGCTGCGACTCACTGCTGGCCGACCTAGAGTCGTTTGTTGGCAAGCGTCGCCTAGATGACAACGCCCACATACTAATTCGCTACGACACTGGCGCGAAAGGCATGCTTTGGGCAAGCCAGGTAGCCACCGGTAAAGAGAACGGCCTGAAGATCTCTATCTATGGCGCCAAGGCAGGCCTCTCATGGACTCAGGAGAACCCTAATTATTTAAGCTTTACGGCGATCAGCCAAGCAACTCAAATACTCTCTAGAGGCGGACCAAATATTGGCGGTATGGCCTCAGCGGCAAGCCGAATTCCGGCGGGTCACCCAGAGGGTTTTCTGGAGGGATTCGCGACACTTTACAGTGATATCGCAGATTTGATTCTAGGAAAAGTCAGCATCGAGAATAGCTTAGTCCCTACCGTAGAGGACGGTCTTCGCGGCATGCAATTTGTTGATGCTGCAGTAAAATCGAATAAAGCTGACAGCAGCTGGGTGAAACTAGTCGCTGAGTGAAGCTGGAGGTTAAACAAGGCTTCTAGCAGATTAAGGCTACAGCTATATCCGAACAGTTGTTGGGTGCAGTTGGTAGCTGGGCACGGCTGTTAGTAGCTAGTTAAGACTAGGCTCACCCACGCCCCACCCCATGAAAATCTGCGCTCAACTCGGAATACAACTGAACATTCAAGCAGCTAAGGCAGAAGCCTCGGGTGGCTAGCTGTTACCCTCACTAGCGGGGCCTTTAACTTAGATATTCGCTATTGGATCAGCGCTATTCTAAGAGCTCTGGTTTTGATAGTCTGTAAGTAAACCCATTGAGGAATCCGTAATGGCAGCCCACTTATCTGGCACCACCCAGTCTCGTCGAAAATTTCTTAGAAGCCTTGCATCAGCAGGCATCGTTTTGGCCACCCCATGGCAGTCAGCTTCTGCCCAAATCAGGCAGGTTTCTTCCGTGGGGCTGCAGCTTTACTCTCTTCGGGCAGAAATGGCTGCCGATTTCGAAGGCACCTTAGAAGCTCTGGCAGAAATTGGCTTTAAAGAAATGGAATTTGCAGGCTACTTTGATAAAACTCCAAGTCAGGTTCGCCAACTTTTAGACGCCAATGGACTAAGCTCACCAGCAGCTCATATTCCACTGGAAGCCATCCGTAACAACTTAAGCGAAGTGATAGATACTGCCGCTACGATTGGGCAAAAGTACATTGTGTTGCCTTATATGGTGGGTGCTGACAGAGATTATGACAACTATGCTCGTATCGCAGAATTACTAAACCGCGCAGGTGAAACTAGTAAAGTGGCCGGAATTAAAATGGGCTATCACAATCATGACTTCGAATTCGACAAACATGATGGTCACATGGGCTATGACGTATTGCTTGATCAAACTGATGACGACTTAGTTTTCTTCGAGATGGATCTGTACTGGGCTGCCACTGCGGGTATCGATGCAAGGGATTATTTCAGAAAATATCCAGGCAGATTCACCATGTTACACGTTAAGGATCAGGCCGCGGATGGCAACATGGCCGATGTAGGCCGTGGCGTTATTGATTTTGCCGATATATTCTCGATGGCGGACATCGCTGGATTTGAGCACTATTTTATAGAACACGACAACCCCAGCGATGGCATAAACTCCATTACCTACAGTTACAATACGGTTAACCAATTAAGATACTAACGGTGGGTTTGCAGGCCATGCTGTCGTTGCTGTGGGATCAGGGGCTAGTGGCAGCAAGGCCACGTATCAGCTGGCGAATACTGGGCTGAAAGTCGCGTTAATAGAAGCTGACGGTTATTGCGACCCTGCCGATGATAACCCGCGAACCTAACTTTACAATCCGTGGTTATCAGCCCGGCGCGGTGCAAGCCCTCGCAGAAAATCTTTTAACGCGTACTATTTCTGTATCGGCGACTGAGATATAAACGGGGAGGCAGAACCTGGCTGGCCCCCTATTCTTTGGCAAAGTTTGACACCAGCGTTATCAAGATAAGCGAAACTCAGCGACTTATCGTCTGCGGCAGCAATGTCTTCCCCGGTAATGAAGAGGCCGAACCGCGACCAGGCAGTAATTTTTTTAGCCTGATGCGAAACCTGACAATGACCGGTTATTACATGTCAGAGCTAGGCTTTAGGAATCTAGGCTACGTAGGACTCATCCCTAGCCTTTGAGGCGGCTCTGCGAGCAAAGCACTTCAAAAGCCCGCAAGGCCTATTAAGACGAGTGGCTGATAAAACGTGTTGATCAATCTAAATCGGTGATTGCTGCCGAGTGGAATGATGATATGAATCTAATTTTAACGCTGCGACCTCTCATGTTTATTATTCTTTCCAATAAACATCGCCAGTTAAATGCTAACAATTTCCTTAGTAGATTTGCGATTAAGAAACAATCTATGCTGGTATTTCGTTGTAGATTTTTTGCCTTAGAAAATATCGCTGTGCCTATGGGTGTAATTAGACTGCGGAGTATCGTGTTATAGGTGGCACTAAACCAATCAGGCTAGGAGGCTTAAATGAAAAAAAATGTTGTTGCCGGAGCTACAGGGCTAGTGGGAAATAATATTATCCAACAATTAGCCGCTCGCGGAGATAAGCCAGTTGCATTGGCTAGACGAAAGATTGAAGATCTGCCCGCGAATGCTGAATTACTTGAGATTGATTTCAGACAATTTTTGATAAGCGGCCATTTGCCCCAGTGTGGTCACCTCTATCTTTGCTTGGGAACTACCATTCAGGCAGCCGGTAGTCGAGAGGCCTTCAGAGCCGTCGACTTTGAGTATTCTTTAGCGGTGGCCAAAAAAGCGATTGAAGCTGGGGCGACAGGCGTAAGTTTAGTCTCCTCTGTGGGAGCAGACGCGAACTCAAGGAATTTTTATTTGGAAACTAAGGGGCAATTAGAAGAGGCCATAAAGTCACTAGGCTTTTCAACTGTCAATATTTATCGTCCAGGAATTCTAGTGGGAGATAGATCTGAGAGTCGACCGCTAGAAAGTTTGGGTAAAGTACTCTTACAAATAATTGATCCACTTTTAGTAGGGTCCTTGAGTCAGTATCGGAGTATACGGGCTAATTTATTAGCGAGTACAATGATAGATAATGCTAACCAATTTGTAGGTGTGAACTACCTCTACTTTAAAGATTTTAATGTCGATTGATCGCTAGATAATAGTCGTTGGGTGCTGGCTATGGGTACCAAACATCATTGGCATAGCCGCTATGCGAGCCTGATTCTAGAGCACCGACTGGACAAAGCGGAACTATTTAAAGTCGAGAAAAATGCAATCTGATAAATTTCAATAGGCTATTTGCAGGTGGAGAAGTCAGGAATTTCACTTATCCGATAAGTCATTGATTAAAAAGCTTAATTGTTTATTTAAAATAGCGACTATTACTTCCAGTCTTATATAACTTCATCCCAGTGTTTACTGGACGGCTTTAACTGGCTTGACTAAAGCGGAGTCAGATGTAATTATTTATCTTGCTATGGCGACATCAGAATTTTCGCCCTCTTAAATCTAATCTAAACGGACTTGAAAACATGGCACATTCTTTTAATCGCTCTATTGTCTTAATAACCTTTCTCTTACTGTGGATAATCCTGCCTAAAGTTGTAATAGCGAGTGAGTCTGATGAGGTGAGCGACTTGCCCTTGGAGTTTCGTCTAGCTTTTATGACCGGTCATGTTAAAGCAGGTTTGGAACTTTATCGATTGGGTGAGCTCGATATGGCAGCACCGCACCTTCTCCATCCAGTGTCCGAAACCCATAAGCTTGAACGCATCGGGCTTGAAAAATTTGGTTTTAATAGTGCTCCGTTTATAAAAGTGTCTGAAGCGCTAGAGTCTAAGAAAGCGGCGTCAGATATAGAGCCTTTGCTACAACAGTCAGATGCCAATCTCAATTATGTATCTCAACAAGTGGGTGGTAATACATCTGAAATTATAAATTTCCTTCTCGACACCATTATTGATGAATACTCCATCGGGGTAACTGGCGATAAAATAACCGACCTGGGCGAGTACCAAGATGCCTACGGTTTTCAGGTTGTTGTCCAGTCGCAAGCCGCCACACTTCCTGATCAGAAACGTGACTTATTAGGGTCTGCACTCGCCGACCTAGAGTCGCTGTGGCTAAACGGGCCTCTCCCGGTACAAAACCCAACATCAGTTGATGATATGGTAGCTGCGGTGCAGGCGATAGCTCAACGGCTGGGAACTCAAAACCCCAATTAGCGAAACAGGATAAATTAGATGCCGAACTCGTTAGAACGACATAGGCATCTTTAAAAAATGTTGCGGTCTGCCGAGCTCAGACATTACGCTATACGATAATGTGGAGTACATTTTGATTACCGTCGACGCCCTATACTCCTTCTAAATATTCTACTAAAAATAAGAGGACCGTCACGGGGTATTCCTCCTTCTGAGTTCTTAGCGCTAGATAACGCAATCGACTCCGCAGATCTGAAGTTAAGGGTGCTCATTACGGGAAGCTTATTTTCGTTGGCTTTCAGCATAAATTGACCTATTAGGCACCGATTAGGAAAACTAAAGGTGTGTGCATTTTTTTAGCAAACTCAGACCTGACCCCACGTGCTGTAGATTGTTTTCAACTAGCTCATGGATCTAAATTTCTAGTTATACCTTCACTTTATTTTTTCTCATTCTTTTCAACTATTATTTCTAGCTCTAGAAATTTATTTTTCGCATCATTCAACAGTAGCGTACCGATCCTATCCTCTAAATTAGCATAGGCAAGGTTCTGCAGAATACTGCTCACCATAGAATTAGCAGGTGCAGACACCCACAACTCTGCAAGGCCACGGAAAAATTGTGTCTTTTCCAAATATTTGGGTCCGCGAGCTTTAGCCCTTAAGTATCACTGTAGCGTCTAGTTCCCAATTAATAAAAAGTCGGCCACTGTAAAGTGGTGCGCCTTTTTCCGGCCAGCAAATCAGCCCAGAACACATTCCCCAAAACTACTCAGTCATAAAAAGTTTCCACTGATCGTTGGCTTTTTCAATGTAACCGGGGATGTCTTCTCTCCAAAGAGCATTGATTTTGCGACTGTAATTTAGATACAATTTTCCCTTATAGACGGTCCATAGATCTGGCTCGGCGCTGGCAGTATCGCGGTTTGCCACAGCATAAGCACAGTAGCCACCATACTGGGGCGCGTATGCGGTTGGGTCAGCTTTGAAAAGATCCAAGTGCTTCTGAGATGAAAACTTCCAAGTGGCGTACTTATAATCAAAGGTAAATTCATCAGAGCCGGTAACCGGCTTGGCCTGCGTAAAATAGGCAACAGCATCGTATCCGCTTATAGCGCTATCATTGAAATAGCTCGTATAGACCGGATCAATTGCCATTGCTGAACCGCTAAGGGATATCAGCAAAGAGGCCACAAACGACAAATAAACATCTCTTACAGCGTTACGTTTCAATTTAACCCAGCCTCCTTATTTGACTGCCACAGAACTAAAATCAGCACGCCTTAGAAACACAACTGTTGCCGCAGACAAAGCAACGAGCACCGCCATGGCGAATAATTGGCCACCATCTCTGTCGCCAGCCTCATTGATAATTACACTGACTCCGAGGGGCGTGAAAAGATAGAAAAAGATATAGCCGCGAAGGCCAGTGCCGCGCCGAAAACCTGCGCCTTGCGAATTAAAATTAGAATAGTAGCGATTAACTCCACCGTGCCCATTGTATAACCACCATAGGCCACGAAACTACCTGCTATAAACTATAAAAACCCGACGCCTTCCATCCATTGGCCAATAGTGCCAAAGATTTACTGAGTCTCAAATGAATTCGTAAATTTGAAAAACAAGGATTGGACGAATACAAAGCCAATAAATATCCCAAGGCCCCACGACAGGTGATGCATAATGTTTTCTTTGTTCATTTTATTCCCCTAACAATTATCTTATGCATTACAAGACCCCTTTATCAGCAAAATATTTCAAGCCGAAAAAATAGCCTACATCGACCACCGATTAAAATTTTGCCCTCAATATTTTAAGCAGCCTCAGTTTACAGAGGTAAACTATTGATGAAATCGTTTCGCGACATTGAATCGCCCGAGCTAACTTTTATTATCTGGATAGTCCGGCCTAAGGGAGTCAGTCAGAGATTACTTGGAAGCCCTTAATTCAGAGCTTAAATTGCGACTCTAGCTTGACTGGCAGCAACCCGCTCGCCTTATCTTAGTAAAGCTTTTACTTGCTTAAGTTTTTCCTATTCTTTCACTATCAATACCGCAACCGTCTCAGTATAAAGCGCTTTGACGCTTTTCGGCTATGTTGTACCTTATACCCTTGAGGTTCACTATATATAGGGGTATAGTCTGTTTGCAGTTCGGCATGACGCCATTCATGCTGTTTTGTTAATTAACATTCACGCGCAGCGCCTCCACACCTCATTCTGCGCCTGAATGCTCCTTGAGATTCCCGTCCTCTGCAGGCCTACACCACTTTGCAGAGGCCGGGGCACTCTTAAAGATTTCCTTGTCCTACCGTCGTTTCTGCCGATTACACTTTATGAAAGCCTTAGCAGTTCCTAGGCGAACCTCAAAAGACTGACGCGACATGACTGAACTAACAACCCAAACAAAACGAACCTGCTTAAACTGCGGCACCACTTTGACTGAATCGTTTTGTGCCCACTGCGGCCAACGAGAACACGAGGTAAAACGACCAGTCGTCGGCCTCCTGAAAGAGCTATTTCACACGATTGTTGAATTGGATGGCAGGGCCTATCGGACAGTTTTCTTTTTGTTTAGCAAACCTGGCTATTTATCTCGCAAATATATAGAAGGGCGACGAGCAAGTTTCACACCCCCCCTTAGATTGTTTCTAATACTGAGCATTATCTTCTTTTTCATGATCTCGGCGAATTCTCTGATACAAACTCTGGACAGCTCACTGTCTGGTGAAACCGTTTCACAAAGCGAGGATGCAGATGACATCGTCATAGACGAGGAGACATTCAGCAGCGGTTCAGATGAGCTAAGCATTGAAGATAGTGAAGAAATCGTTGAGATAATAGAATTCGTCGACGCTATAGTACTGCCGTTTTTAAGTGACGAAACTAATGCAAACTTAATCGTATTTCTCTCAAGTCAAGCCCAAACAAATTTCAAGAGACTCATAGACGACCCCGAAGTATTTTTCTATGGCTCTCTAGATAACATCACCTTTTTTATACTTTTGATGATGCCTTTGCTAGCCATGATCCTGAAGGTTCTCTACTTCTTTTCGAAGCAGTTCTATGTGGAGCATATGATACTAACACTTCACAATCACACCTTTTTGATTCTGGCGATGATCATTCAGATGCCGCTCGATTTCCTGGGGGAAGGATCTGGGATGATTATTTCACCCCTGGCAAGCCTAGCATCAACTCTCCTGAGCTTTTGGATGGCGATCTACTTGTTCTTAAGTTTAAAGTTTTATTTTGGCCAAGGGTACTTGCTAACAACATTCAAATTTATAACGGCGACTGTTAGCTATGGAATATTTTTAGCAATGGGCTTGGCCGTGTTTATGGCTATTTTCTTTATATTTTCTTAAGCCCTAGTCAGCCTTGCGAACGTGCACGTCTATTAGCGGAAACGAGATTGAAAGACTTTCCTTACCAAAAGAGCAAGATAGCCCTACATTAATCTTGAAGAACCCACTCCAATAATCTCGAGCGTAAACCCACGCACGAACAACTATGTTGACCGCTCTATCTGCCAAGGCAGACAGAGCGACAAAAGGCTCTGGGTCTTTTAGTATTTTGTCATCAGCCGCGATTAGCTTATTAATAACCTCATAAGCCTTGTCAGGATCGTCACCATAAGCGATACCAATGGCCCAATTTACACGGCCTGTGTGCTGGGTAGCGTAGGTAATTGAGGTACACGTCGCTAAAGGGCCATTAGGAATAAGAACCGTTTTATTGTCAGGTGTAGTTAGAATCGTAACGAAAATTTGAATCTCTTTCACCGCCCCGGTATAACCCTGAGCTTCAATCACACTTCACACTTTGTAAGGCCTTGAAAAGCAGAATCATCACACCTCCGGCGGCGTTCTGGAGAGTGCCAGATAACGCCAAACCGGCAGCACCCATAATGACAACAAACGATGTCGTCTCTACGCCCAACATGCCAAGAGCTGCAATGTAGATCATTACTTTTAGTAAGATCGAAACCAAGCTAGAGACAAAACCCCGAAGCGAGGAATCCGTATCGCTGTGCTCCATCAGTCGTGCCATTACATTAATAATGATTTTTACTGTGTACAGCCCTGTTACCGAAGTGGCGAGAGCCGCAAGAGCCGCGAGTAATTTGAGACCTTAAGTTATCGCGAATTCGGTCAACGCAGCTGGATCGATTTCCATGCTATTTTCTTTCAATTTTATTTTTGGTTTTGTCTTTAAATCAGGCACAAAAAAGGAGGACAGATGCCCTCCTTTTATACTGCTAAACTGTAGTCCGACTTATATCGTATTAATAATTAGCTACGATTCTCAAGCTGCACTGAGCGGGCAACAATCGAGTATTCTTTAACTTCACCTTCCAAAGCTAACGTTGATTTTGCCCCAGCGTCTTGAGCGTAATGCTCAGCTTGCTCTCCCGTTAGAACATGCTCGGTCAAGGTTCCATAAACAACTGAGCGCTGCATGCTGGTTTCCATAGGAACGAAAAAACCATAATCTTCAAAGGTCACCCGAGCGTAAGTGTCACCGTCTACTAGGATCATCCAGCAGCCTTTTGCCTGACAGACTTCGGTGATTTGACCTTCTATCTTAGTCATTCCGTTTGTGTCTGTCGCTTTTTCTGCTATTGCTTGCTTCAGTGAAATTGCTGCTAAAGCCTCTGGCATTTCCGCACCAAAAGCCTTATCTGCTGAAAACTCCTGATCTGCAAATGCGGCAAAACCAACGCTGGCTGCCAAGATAAGTAACAATCGATTTATATTATTCATATCAATAACCTCAAATAATTTATAAAGAATTTAGGAATGCGATAATTTGTTGTTGCTCAGCCTCGCCTAAGGTAGAGAACACATCCGGCATAAGGGACTGATCATCGTCGCTAACGCTGGCAACTCTGTCTTTAAAATAAGTCACCCAACGCCGACCGCCTTCATTCTGAATCTGCACTGCCAGCTCAGAGTCATTCCTGTAGCGCCCTCGAACAGTAGAGCCATCATTTTGAGTGACTATTTTGGCGCCGTAGCCGCCGGCAATTGTTGCCGATGGGTTTGTTAGAGCTTGCAGTAAAGCCGACTCAGAAAGTCTGGATGACACTCCGTCAAGTTTGGGTCCAACATTGCCCCCATTGTCACCATAAGAGTGACAAGAGACACAAGTAGCCTGATTATTAAAAAGCATCTCTCCTGCTATTGCCATAGGATCGTCGCTAGGACCTGAATCTTCATTACCTATATTGAGTCCGGGCTTACCTTGAAGGATTCGAACAAAGTTTGCGATATCGTAAATCTCTTCTTCGCTAAACGATCCACCCCAGGCAGCCATTCCAGTTCCGGCACGCCCATCGGTGATAACTGACAGCAGATCAGTATCAGACAATTTATTCGCCATGCTGTCCGTTAATGGCTTACCCATCGCCTGACCTTCGCCAAGGCCTCCGTGACAAACAGTACAGTAAGCATCATATAACTCGCCGCCTTCTCCGACCCCTGCCGTCACCTGCGATGATGTCGTCAGCAATGCGCCTGCTATCAATCCAAAAACAGTGTTCAACTTCTTATTCATACAACAACACCTTAAAAACAAATACTACAAACAAAGTGATAGAGCTTTTTTCTTAATCCATTAAAGACCGAATAACAGTTAGCGAAGCATCACCTACTACAAGGGTGTAGCGAGCCTTTACAGACTGAACAAGATATAGTTTCCGGGAGAAACACCAGTTGCTACCCCTTCCCTTGTCACCGGATCCCGTGTTCCGGAGGCAATACCTATGTACTGCTTGCCATCAATGGTAAAACTAGTTGGCGGCGCATATAGACCACTGCCAGTTTGGAATTTCCACAAAATCTCACCGGTTTCATCATTCATTGCGTAGATGTAGCCATCTGGCGCGCCAGAGAAGACCAAACCACCGCCGGTTGCCAATGTGCCAGCCCAGTTAAAGTTGCCAGGCATTTCTACCTGCCAGTCAATATCACCGGTTCGCATATTAAAAGCAACGACGTAACCTGTGCCCGTTGGCTCAAAACGAGGAATGCCACCGAGGTCCATAGTGCCGGGTCGCCCATCTCCTTCTCGACGGATAAAGGTAGTGCCCCATTCAGTTGTCGGAATATAAAGCATGTTGGTATCAGGGCTATAAGAGGCGGGTGGCCAGTTCTTACCACCATACAGACCTGGGAATACAACCGTGTCCGCTGGTTCATACAAGGATTCTTTCAACACAGGCTTGCCCGACTCGTCTCGCTCAGCCCAGTTAACCTTTGTATATTCACCGGCATACAGGAACTCACCGCTGAAGCGATCCAATGCATAGACGTGTCCATTTCTTGATATCTGCACAATCATCTTGCGCATCTGACCTTCGAACATTTCTTCGATGATCATTGGCTCTGATGTTGAATCATGGTCAAACTCATCTCGAGGAGAGGTTTGGAAATGCCATTCCAGCTCACCGGAGTCAGCGTGGAGAGCGACTACTGAGTTAGTGTAAAGATTGTTACCTTTGCGGACGTTGTTATTGATATCTGGCCAAGGATTCCCTGTTCCCCAGAACACTAGATCCGTCTCAGGGTCGTAAGTGCCAGTAACCCAAGTTGGACCGCCTCCGGTTTTCCAAGAATCACCTTCCCAAGTCTCATTGCCAGGCATGCCTTCTCCTGCCGTGGTGTACCAGCGCCAGCGCAATTCACCAGTATTCACATCATAGGCATCAACATAGCCTCGAATACCGAATTCGCCGCCACCAACGCCGATCAATACCATGTCTTTAACCACTAGCGGCGCTGCCGTTATAGAAAAAGATTCACGGTGATCTGCAACCTCAGCATCCCATAATTGAATACCTGTGGCGGCGTCAAAGGCTAATAGATGAGCATCTAACGTGCCGTAAAACACTTTATCTTCATGCAAACCAACACCGCGGTTGTGGGGCCCACAGCACAAATCAACATTTTCGAAATCATGATCATAGCGCCACAGCTCTTCACCCGTCATCGGATCGACCACAATCAAGTGACTGTTGGCAGTGGTTAAATACATGCGTCCATCATTTACCAATGCAGTAACTTCAAATGCGCCACCCGTAACACCTGTCGGTTTTATCCAGACTGGCCGCAGGTTGGCAACAGTGTCGCGGTTAATCTGGTCATCGGGCATATAGCGCCAAGCGCCATAGTTTTTGCCATAGGTGACCCAGCGATCCGAGTGATCTTGAGCGTTCTCAAGAATCTCAGAAGTCACATTCTGAGCCGCTGCCGCGCTGGCTAAGATCATACTTATCAGCGTGAGCGCTGATACAGACTTAAATAATTTCAACATCGTTACTCTCTTTTAAAGGTGTCTATTTTATAAAGCATTGAAAAACATAACTATTATTTGAGCGGGAATTATTTAAAGTCTCGCTGAACAGGGGTCTAATTAACCTATAAACCGACCCACCCTGTCAATTGCCTAACGGCAAGCAAAATAAAGGCGTAAAACACAAAAAATAGCCCTTTGTCATACTCTCAGCGCGCATTGCACTCTAATTGCTCAAGTCATATCATCCAGACCAGCTTGCGAGACCCGAATTTGGTGCAGCAGTAGCAAGTAACTACAAATCACGTGAACTGTTTTCGCCCTTTCTTTGAAGCGCGAAACAAGGAAAAAGAATGATTGTATACGGTGTTGCACTACTCTCCCTTTGCCTGATTGCTGGAATGTTGGCAGGTGAAACTCTGGGAGTTTTCATGGGAGTTCAAGCCAATGTCGGCGGTGTTGGAATCGCCATGCTACTGCTGGTATTCGCCAGCAATACTGACAGATTTAAAACCCTTACGGAAGGCGCTGCGGGCACAGGCATCCAATTTTGGAGTGCCATGTACATTCCTATCGTGGTGGCTATGGCGGCAAGACAAAATGTAGCGGCAGCCGCTGATGGCGGATTGCTCGCGCTAGTCGCTGGGGTAGCTGCAGTCGTGGTCAGCTTCGCGCTGGTACCCGTATTAAGCCGGATTGGCAAAAATACTGACGCTGCAGGCGGGGAAAACTAATGGATATTATTGAAACGGTCTTTGTCCGTAACAATTTGATTGTCGCTTTTGCAGCAATAGGACTCGTTATGTGGGTGTCTTATTTCTTTGCCAACAAACTCACTGCAGGGCGTATACACGGCTCTGCTATTGCCATCGCACTAGGACTGTTGGCGGCCTACTGGGGAGGAATTACCACCGGGGGTACTCGCGGCGTTTCTGATTTCGCCTTACTTGGCGGCATTGGCTTAATGGGGGGAGGCATGATGCGAGACTTTGCCATTGTTGCCACCGCCTTTGGCGTCAAGTTTAGCGAACTTAAAAAAGCGGGATTAGCCGGCGCGGTCTCTATTTTTGCCGGTGTCATCGTGTCCTTCGTGGTGGGCGCTGCGGTAGCGGTCATGTTTGGCTACACCGATCCAGCTTCAATAACCACCATAGGGGCCGGCGCAGTCACCTATATAGTTGGGCCAGTTACCGGTGAAGCCATCGGTGCCAGCGATGCTGTAATTACACTGAGTGTTGCAGCGGGCTTAGTAAAATCCATTTTAGTAATGATCGGCACTCCATTGGTTGCCAAATCAATAGGGCTGGATAACCCCCAATCAGCCATGGTGTTTGGCGGTTTGATGGGAACCACCAGTGGGGTCGCCGCAGGATTGGCAGCAACCGACCCTAAGTTAGTACCATACGGCGCAATGACAGCCACTTTTTATACCGGCGTTGGTTGTCTATTGGGACCCTCAGTTTTATATTTTATCGTTAGCGCTATCTTTTAGCGCTGTTTGTTCAGCAATGTCACTCGATTACGGAACCCTTTATGTCACGCGATTCATTCCCTTTTCTAACAAATAATAATTCTAAGACCGCTCTGGTTGACGGCGATCGCGACTACAGTTTCGAAGAAGTAAATGGCCTCATAGACCGATTCGCTAGCGGCTTACTCCGAGGTAGCTCAGACCTTAATGAAGAGCGAATAGCCTTTTTTATTCCGGCTAGCGTAGATTATGTGACAGCAATGCACGGTGTATGGCGTGCTGGAGGTATTGCCATACCTCTCAATGTGGCCTCTGCTGTAGCAGAACTAGATCACTGCCTGACGTCCGCCAGCGTTACTCGAATGATTGCGAACGGCAATTATCAAGATTCACTAAAGGACCTTTGCCAGCGCCTTAATATCGAGTTGGTGTCGGTGGAAGACGTACTTCAAGACAAGGTAAGCCCACTGCCTGTGATCGCTGAAGAACGCAGAGCCATGATGCTTTTCACAAGCGGCACCACCAACAAACCAAAGGGCGTTGTTAGCACACACAAAACTATTCAAGCACAGGTCACCACGCTGATAGATGCTTGGTGCTGGACCCAAGACGATGTAATACCCCTGTTTTTACCGGTTCATCACATACACGGCATCATTAACATATTGAGCTGTAGCTTATGGTCAGGAGCGACTGTTCACCTGTTCAGTAAGTTTGATATCCCCAAGATCAGCGCTGAAATTATCGCCGACACCTACAATGTTTTTATGGCTGTGCCGACCATCTACGTGAAACTCATTCAATATTTTGACTCTATCGATCAAGATCAGGTTCAAAAAATATGCGGTGGCTTTGCCAGAATGAGACTTAACATTTCGGGCTCTGCGGCCTGCCCGGTAAAACTGTTCAATCAATGGCAAAGCCTGACCGGCCAAGTGCTGCTGGAGCGCTACGGAATGACTGAAATCGGCATGGGTATTTCCAACCCTTATTCAGATGAACGCCGTGCAGGTTTTGTAGGGCAGGCGCTCCCGGGGGTTAAGATTGCACTGTTTGATGAGCAAAACGAGATTATCAATGAAGAGGACGTAGCCGGTGAAATCCGCGTTCAGGGTGACAATGTCTTTCTTGAATATTGGAATAACGAGAAAGCAACCACGGAAAGCTTCAAAGATGGCTGGTTCTGCACAGGTGATGTGGCAGTTTTAGAAAGCGGCTACTATCGAATCATGGGACGCTCCTCTGTCGACATTATTAAGTCCGGTGGATATAAGCTCTCCGCACTGGAAATCGAAGGCGTCCTTCTCATGCACGATGCTATTGCAGAAGTTGCCGTCATTGGTGTTGAGGATGAAACTTGGGGCGAAGCCGTTACAGCCTTTATCGGCTTAAATCCCGGTGCCACTCTGGAATTTGATGAGCTGCGAACCTGGTGTGATGGGAAAATGTCTTCCTATAAAATCCCAAAATCCATTAAGTTGATTGACGCCTTGCCAAGAAATGCTATGGGTAAAGTTACCAAGCCCACTTTAAAGGCCATGCTTTAGAGATTACTGCTATCATGGGCTCTGCTCATTGAAAAGGGCTCGTTCTTGTCAATTCAGGCTAACCCAACCGTGCGTTTCTTGCCTACAACCGATAAAATGCGGTCTCAATCAACCGCCTTAGATGAGTTTTATCCCCTTTGAAAACTGAGTTTCTTGGCAAGACCCTTTCTGGCCCATTTACAGTTCCTTCCGGCATAGTAACCTGCTCTGCTTCTATTATTCAGCGCGTATTCGACACCATGCCTGAAGTCGGCGTTTTAACCACCAAAAGCATCGGACCCGAACCACGACTTGGCTACCGCGAGCCTATTCTTACTCAGTTTGAGCCCGGAAACTTCACCAATGCCGTCGGACTAACGAATCCGGGAGCAGCCCGCTCTGCAGAACTGATGGCCCAGCTCACAATCCCTGATGACCGCTTCCTACTTATCTCAATCTTCGGCGGCAGTGTTGAAGAATATGTTGAGGTGGCAAAAATTATGGCGCCCCATAGCGACGGTTTAGAGTTGAATCTGTCATGTCCTCACGCTAAAGGCTACGGCATGGCAATGGGCCAAGACCCAGCCTTGGTTGAGGAAATTGTGCGGGCGGTTAAAGCCGCCGTTGATGTCCCTATCGTTGCTAAACTAACGCCTAATGTTCCTAATATTGGTGAGATTGCCGCTGCCGCTGTTGCCGGTGGCGTCGACGGAATTTGCGCTATTAACACAATGGGACCTGAATGTTACGAGGCTCACGGCCAACCAATACTGACAAATGAGAAAGGCGGTGTCTCTGGCAAAGGCGTTCTTGCACGGGCTCTGGAATGTGTCAGAGAAATCAAAGCTGAGGTTGACGTACCCATTATTGGCTGCGGAGGCATTAGCAGTGCCAACGACGTACTTGAGTTTCAAGCAGCCGGTGCCACAATAATTGGCGTTGGTTCTGCCTTAGTTGGCATGACGACAAATGAAATAGCCGATTATTTTCAAAGCCTCAACGCTGACCTAGAGTCAGGGAAAGACACAGCAGAAGCATTGGTCCGTTATGACATCGATATGGCATTCGACCCTGTCACCGTAGTTAGCAATGAACGTGTTACTGATGATATTTGTATCTTAACCTTCGACAAATCGGTAAATGTCCAAGCAGGTGAATTTATATTCCTGTGGATCCCCGGCTTAGGAGAAAAGCCTTTTTCTGCTCTTACTGACAGCCCCTTCTCGCTGGTGGTAATCAACCTAGGTGAATTTACTAAGGCATTATTGGACCTCGAACCAGGCACCGAGGCCTATGTTCGAGGCCCTCACGGCACCGCAGTGACGCCGGCGGAAGACGCGAAAATAATTGCCGTCGCTGGCGGAACTGGCTTAGCTGCGGTTTATCAAATTGCCCGAGATTTTGGCGATACTGAAATTTTCTTGGGAGCAAGAACCGAAGAGCGCCTCTACTTTTTGGAAGAGTGCGAGGCAATCGGTAATCTACATGTGGCAACAGACGATGGCAGCAAAGGCTTTCATGGTGTTATCACCGCGCTGCTAAGACAATATCTCGAAGGTCTAACTGCTGCCGAGCTCGAAAAGCTGGTTTTCTATAACTGCGGCCCCAGCCCGATGGTTCGCGCAGCGGCCGTTGTGCAGAGAGAATTTTGTAGCCCAAATCAAATTTTTAATGCCATCGATTACTGGACTAAATGCGGCGTTGGGATTTGCGGAGCCTGCGATGCCCCCGATGGCCGCCGCCTTTGTGTTGACGGCCCATTCCTCGATGACAGTGATAGCAATTTATTCAAAAGAGCCTAGTTTAAGCCTAGCCCTAGCACTAGCCAGGATCAAAAGCCTGGCTTTATACCTGCCACTGCAAACAACGCCAGCAAAATAAGGATAGAGACGGCAAAAAAGACCGTTCGAATTTGCTTGTTTTTACCGCGCTTTAGGGCAAAAGTACCTAATACAACGTAGGCCACCAGCAAGGCAATTTTCATTCCTACCCAAGCGGCAACCCAAGGGTATTGGCCGCTCATCACGACCAGAGTGACGGCACTGATAAGAAGTGTGGTGTCTACAATATGAGGAAGTACCTTCACGAGCTTCTTCTGCAACATCGAAGACTCAGTCATCATCCATACGCCACGTACACAAAAGCCAATCGTGGTCAGCATAGCGAAAGCCAAATGGATGTTTTTTATTAATGCGTAGCTCATGATTTTAATCCAATGGAAAATTCGGAAGCAAAGTCTAACTTGCTTTGGCGGTGTATTCGAGCAGGATCAATCCTGACGCCGATTTAAAAGGGTGGCCCCACTCTACTTTGCGCGCTGCAGGGGTCAGTTCAACGAGCTCATCCAGCAGTTCATCGCGCTGTGTACCCGTTAGTACGCTTTAGTTTTCATTATCGTTCACTAGCTTCGCAAATAGTGCTGTAATAAAGCATCAAGTAGTACTGAATTTATTTAGGGAGACCCCAATGAATAATAAGTTAAATGCCCACACTATCATTAGAAAGATGGCCGGTGATGTTCCAAACGCGGTGGCTAAAATAATCCCGAGAGTAGCGGCAACAATAGCCTTGATCGCTGCAGCCGGACTTGTTAGCGCCCAAATCGATCAAACAAAGTTGGACGCTGTCAAAGCCGACATGCAAGCCCGGGTTGATGCCGGGAAGCTCTCGGGCGTTGTACTGATGGTCGCCCAAGACGGCGAAGTGCTAATGAATGATGCGGTTGGCTATCAAAATGTCGAAGATCAAGTGCCTATGAGCACCGACAGTATCTTTCGAATATTTTCGATGACCAAGCCGATCGCCGGCACAGCTCTTATGCTGTTATACGACGAAGGTAGATTCACCTTAGACGATGCAGTAGAAAAACACATACCCGCTCTGGCCGGCATGGAAGTTTTCGTTTCTCAAAATGAAGATGGCTCTTTTGTCACCGAACCGGCTGACCACCCAATGACTGTGCGTGAATTAATGAGCCACACCGGCGGCTTAGTTTATACGCCACCTCTATCTCAGGGACCGATTGCTAAAGCCTATGTCGACGCTGGAATCATGAATCTTCCTAACTATACAATGGCAGAATCCATTCCAAAACTTGGAGGTATTCCTCTCAGCTACCAACCTGGCACTCAGTGGGTTTATAGCATCTCGGTAGATGTACAAGGCTATCTTGTAGAGGTTTTATCCGGTCAGACCTTTGATGTATTTTTGAAAGAAAGGTTGTTTGACCCATTAGGCATGATCGACACTGCCTTTTTTGTGAGCGCGGATAAAGCCGATCGGTTTGCACGCCAGTACCGGCCTAAAGCCGATGGCACTTTAGCCCGCACAGATTCAGGTATGTTCTTACGTAAACCCAAATTTCTATCTGGCGGCGGCGGTCTAACTTCAACAACTGCCGATTATATGCAATTTGCCCAGATGCACCTTAATAACGGAATGCACGATGGCAAACGCATAGTCTCTGAAGATGCAATCCAACTAATGCGAAGCAATCAATTACCTGATGAAGTCCCTAATATTGCTCAGCTTTACCCAGGCAACGTATTTGGACTGGACTTTGCCATTGTTGAAGATTCAGCAGCATATCAAGGTGCACCAGTTGGCACACATTGGTGGTGGGGGATCGCAGGCTCATGGTTTTGGATCGACCCAGTGGAAAATGTCATTTTCATCGGCATGATTCAAAATGATGATATTTTGTATTCGCTGCAAACTCACGGCGCTGCTCGAGCCGCCATATACGGCGAGTGATTTTAAAAAGTTAGTTTTGGACCCTAGGGTTAGCTATACGCGAACCCTAGTTTTCAGTCCCCCGAATTACTTAGTAGCGCTCTTCGTTAGACCCTCTCAAAAGTGCTCTCCAGTAGCACCATCAAACCGCTGCCTCAAGGGGCCCGCCCAAAACTCTAGACTCACATTTTAAACCAAGGTTCTAGCCCCAAGAATAAAATCGATTTATTATCAAGAGTCAAACTGCAATTTTGAACCATACGGATTGTGGTCCCGCTTCAAAGCATTAGAAAAAACGGTGTTACTGGCATCCGCTTGTGTTTTGGCTGGGAACTTTTAAGCCCAATTAGGCGCTGTCGAGCCCGACCAACTCCAACGTTACGACTTTGGCGAGGTGCAGAGCATACTGCAGTAGAACACTCCCTTTTCAAGCATTTCAAGACAGCTCTCTCTGGGAAAACAGGGTAGTAAGGCTCGCCTATAATCACAGCGACGCGCACTCCGGCGCTAGCGTAGATAAAATTATTGCAAAACTTCAACCAACTTTTCAAACACCTTTTCAAGCAATGAAAAATCTAGCAGACTTGGACTTTCAACTCCTTGGCGAGTCCAGCGCCAAACCGTTAGATTGACGATGCAGGCAAGCAAAGTATAAGTGAATAGCTAGATTTAGAGCGCCAAGATAACTA
>MDTF01006013.1_pt1 | contig 26931 bp, 25 predicted proteins | sample 811191 | NCBI WGS metagenome assembly MDTF01 (sample SAMN05326649, study PRJNA326480) | marine metagenome | isolation source: seawater | place: Southern Ocean | collected 2011
AGTGCAAATGTTGGAGAAAAAGGGGATTGGGAGACCATCCACATTTTCAAGTCTGATTTCAAAAATTCAAGATAGGATATACGTAAAAAAAGAGGATGTTGAGGGAAAAGAAGTGCAATGTACCGATTATAAATTAGTGAATGGTGAATTAGAAGAGATTGTAAACCCAAGAACATTTGGAAATGAGAAAAATAAGTTAATCATGCAACCTTTGGGAAAGATGGTTATAGAATTCTTACTAAAACAGTTTGATGACCTATTTGTTTATAAATATACTGAAACAATGGAAAAAACATTGGATGATATTTCACGCGGAGATTCGAAATGGCAAGATTTATGTGGAGAATGTAATAATACTATGAAAAAGTTAATGAAAGATATTGTTAAAAATAAATCTCATATACGATTGGATGATGAACATGTATATATGATTAGTAAATATGGACCTGTTATTAAACATGAAAAGGACGGCAAAACCACATTTAAAAAAATTAAAAAGGATATAGATATCGATAAACTGCGAGCAGGTGAATATAAATTGGAAGATATTATTATAGAAAAAACACAGTTCGTTGGGAAAAGTTTAGGATCCTTTAAAAACAATGAGGTAATAGTTAAAAAGGGAAAATTTGGACTGTATATGACGTGTGGTGGGAAAAATTATTCATTGAAAGGGTTAAATGAAAATACGATAAAACTTGCGGATGTATTAGATATACTTTTGGGGACAAAAAGTTCGAATCCAAAGATATTAAAAATTTTAAACAGCAATATGTCTGTAAGAAAGGGAAAATTCGGACCTTATTTATTTTATAAGACGGAAACCATGTCGAAACCTAGATTCTTTGGAATGTATCAGGTGTTCGCGGGTGGCAAGAGTGAAAAGTTTAACTGGAAGGAATACCAAACGAATGTTTTAATTGATTTGGTAAAAGAAAATTGCCTATAATCTGTAAAGATTAGGAACTCGAACATTCCTGACCCTTAACTGTTGATCAAGCAACATATTGAATTCTATTGTAAATGATATATGCGCAGAACCGAAATCTACCAACCGACCATCATGATATCTAAATTTGAATTTCAACCTTGTAATTTTTTCTATCGGAGGTTCATATTGTGAAACATTCATCAAAAAATTTGAACGAGAGTCAAATGAATGTCCAAACGACGAAGCCAATACTGGAATTTTTGCGAAAGCGCTATTTACTTTGCCATGGTAATCGTTATTAAACAGTCCGTTGGTATTTTCCGAATATGGTGCTATTTCATCCATACTATTGTATCTATCTATTTCCATATATATACTTTCATCTCCTAAAATATCTATCATCCCTATTTTGGCTTCTTTTCGCCATTTTAATAACTTTTCGGTTCCATAATTTTCTGGGGGGAATGGTTCATTAATGTCTACGATATAATTTGTGATTCCATCCAACCAGGGCACCGTTGCGTCGGAATAATCGAAATCAAATTCACCACCTTCTGGAATCACTCCTGAGGTATGAATCGGGTCCGATGTATACCGTTCCTTTGTTAATGTTGATGAATATTCCTTTTTCTGATATCCTAAATAGCTAGGCAGTCCCCACTTTGTATATTGACCGAACAGGATACGTTGTCCGCCACACAATAAACCATAATCGTGTTGTTTGTCAAAGAGAAGATTAAACTGTTCTTGAGTATTACCGAACCAGAATGTATTTGAGATTTCATTGTATGCACATACGAAGTGATCATATGCACTACCTAAAAACTCTGATACTTTTGAATTCATTTTATTTTGTATTTCTGTTACCAGTTGTAGAGTACTGTAAGCACCGGGAGAAATTGTTATGGTATGCATGTTTTCATTTATTTTGAACGATAGTTTGGTATTCTGATATGCTGTACTAAAAATTAGTTGACTATTTGGAAAAGTTATAGCATCTAGTCTCATGGATTGAACATTTTTCAAATTTTCGGGCAATTGAACTTCAAAATGATTAGAGTTTGACCACTTTGAAATATCTCGGTCTTGCGAATGAAAAGATATTAATTTTCTGTCTAATACATAATTTTGCTCTCTTCGAATTAATGGATGTGCTTGGCGTGTATTTAAATTACTCATTTAATAAAATAATATATTTTAATTTTATTAAATTATTCGTATAAAATGTCGGGATTAAAAATAATCATATATATTATATTTAAATGTCAACAAAAGAAGAACATGAACAATCGCAAAATCTTGCAAAAAAAAATTATTTGAAAAAATCGGTGGATTCACAAAAAATGCAAAATCTTGTAAAAAATGATTTGAAAAAAGCGGTGGATTCGCTAATGGAAGAAGGTTCGGCAAGCGTGGGAGAGTGGCTCAAAATCTTTCAGATCTTCATTTTAATAGGTGTAACTATTTTTACAATTGGTCAGTTTTCTGGTACGGGAGATGCGGATATAGCAGCGTATATTTGGTTTGCATTGGGTGTATCAATAACCTGGATTTTAAGCATGAAATCTTTGGCAGTAAATTTAGACAATGAAAAAGGTCAAAAATCATGGGGATGGACATCTGCTGCAAGTAATGCGGCTATAATGCTACCAACTTTAGGGACGCTATTACCGTTGAGTATCTTAATATTTATTTTGATAAAGGTGCGACCAATTTTACAAAGCAATATGAATAATTTACCCTTACAATTCTTCTGGTTTAACAAATTAACATTCTTTTTAGTCGTTATGCAAATGTTTATATTGAACAAATTTTATGAAAATGTATTAAGTCCAAATGATACTAGCAATAAAGGAATGTGGATCGCTGCTATGATATTATTCTCTGTTCTTACATGTGCTGCCGCAGTGGAACTATATGTGATAATTACCGCATTTATAACAGACGGTTAATTGTCGAAAAAGAAGCGAAACGTAGTGCCGAAATTGGAGTTGTCCGACCAAATTCCGGAAATTTTTAGCATTATTTTAATATTATCGGTTTTATTGGGCACAATATGATGTTCACTAAATATTTTTATAAATTGTTGACTCAACTGCTCTTCAATTCTGTAACTGGGAGTTTTATTTGACGGAGCAAACTTTAATATATTAAATTCCAAATCTTTAATGAATGAAATTATATTTCTGTTGGAATTTTTATCAAAAGTACATTTAATCTTATTAAAATATTTTTCTATTTTAATAATTTTCAAATCGAACGCCACGTATATTCCATTTGATGTGAAATTCGTATCTGAATAATATATTCTGTAAAAATCACCATCGGTTAAAATATTATTTTTGATTTTTTCAGAGAACATTATATTATTTTTATTAAATTGTTTGGGGTGTATTACTAACAACATTGTAAAATGATGTCTAATAATATTTAAGTCATTGATCATCAATATTAAGTAAATGTGTGAGGTTGTATAACGCTAGAATGTTGCTTTGCGAAATATCCGGAATATCATCCATTAACTTAATTGCCTCTAGACACTGCTGTATTGTTAGATTTAGTTTAGTTACCTTTTTATCAATATATTCTCTCCAAATTTCTACAATATTGGGATGAGTTAATCTTTTTTCAGATAACCGTTCCAATATATTTGTTATATTATTATCCATCTTTGTATAAATAAATTTAAGTATTTAAATAGAGATAGGACTTTTATAATAATATGAAATATTTTGAGACTAAATTTGAAGAATATGTGACTAGTTGCGAAAATAAAAATTTGCATCCGGAAATAGAGGATATATTGGAAATTTCCAGAAAATCAGGCATTTCCAATAATTTGATTTTTTATGGTCCTTCGGGTACTGGGAAATATACGCAAGCATTAAATTACATTAAGGGTTTCAGTCCTTCCAAATTAAAATATGAACGGAAAATGAATATAAACTTACAAAAAAAGAAGGAGTATATATTTAAAATTAGTGATATTCATTTCGAAATTGATATGGAATTGTTGGGTTGTAATGCAAAAGTATTGTGGAATGAAATTTACAAGGCCGTTTTGGATATTTTATCCACACGACCATCACACGAAGGCATCATTTTATGCAAGAATTTTCATAAAATACACAACGAACTTTTAGACATATTTTACAGTTACATGCAACTACTTTCCCATAAAAATACCAAGTTATCATTTATTTTTATTACAGAATCGATCAGTTTTATTCCTGAAAACGTTTTGAAGAGATGTAAAATTATTCCTGTTAAAAGACCAACAAAAACACAATATAAAAAATGTATAAAAGGTAATTTTGACGATATCTCCAATATTACAAATATTAAGGATGTAGTCGGTCAAAATACTATACTCGCGAATCCAAATAAGATAATTGTTAATAGAATAATAAAAAATATCGAATGTTACAAAGATATTAACTACCTGGAATTCAGAGACAGGTTGTATGATATTTTTATATATCAACTCGATTTAAATGAGTGTATCTGGGAAATCATTGGACATTTTATTAAACTTGGGAGTATAAATGGAGAGAAATTGGAGAAAATACAAACAGTTTTATATAACTTTTTGAAACTGTATAATAATAATTATAGACCCATTTATCATTTAGAAAGATTCGTATTCTATTTATGTAAGACAATACATGAATTTTGAACAGGCGCTTGAAATATTAACCTTGGATTGTAAATACACACATAAAGAATTAAAAAGATCATATTTTAAAAATGCATTAAAATATCATCCGGATAAAAATAAGGATGACGATGCTAGCAAAAAGTTTTCCGAAATAAAATCAGCGTACGATTTCTTATCAAAATACAGCGGATTTCAACATGAAACAAACGAAGATGTATCCTACGCATCCATGTTTAAAAAATGTATGACATTCGTTATGCCGGATTTTAAATGGGAAAATATGTTTCTGGATTCTACTATTCAATCATTGATGAAGGATTGCAAGACCGTATCGTTGAAAATATTCGAAAAAATGGGAAAAGATAGAGCATTGGAAATATATACTTTCCTTTCAAATAATAAGGATATGATGACTGTCGACCCTTCGGTATTAAAAAAAATGCTTGAAATTATTAAAAGTAAAACAGAATTCGACAATATGATCATACTTAATCCGGATATCGATGATTTATTGGATGATAAGGTATATAAACTAGACATGGATGGTCAGATCTTTTATATCCCTTTATGGCACAATGAGATAATATATGATTCGTCCGGCAATGATTTAATTATTAGAAATATACCAGAACTCAATAACGATTTGTATATAGATAACGGCAATTATTTACATTTAAGTGTTATAAGTGATGTTGTAGACATTTTAAATAATAAAAAATTAATATTTAAAATTGGCGGGAAAAATTATGAAATTCCCGCAGAAAAAATAAAACTGGTTAAATATCAAACCATTGTACTGGAAAAGCAAGGAATATTATTACCTGACCCCAACGATATTTTCAGTGTAAAAAATAGATGCGATATACGCATCCACATTACTCTCATAAACAAATAAAAAATTTTATATTTTTTTTATTTATTATTATATATTTATTCTACTGCAACTTTTTTCTTTCTTCGCACCTTTTTTTTAATTTTTTTTGGTTTAACTTCTTCAACTTCTTCAACCTCTTCTTCCACTTCTTCAACATCCTCACCATCACTAAAATTCGGTGAAGATTTCTCAACTTCAGAATAATCATCATTTTTATTTTCATTACTTTTTACTACGTCTAACAATTCTTCATCATCACTATCAGAATCAATATGACAAACACCAGTTCCTACAAGTCTAACCGGAGGACGGACTTGAGCTTGGATTAATTTCCAAGTCAACCCAAATCGACCACCCGCCATCCAAATTCCATTGCATGCAACAAGACCTTTTACGTATGTGCGAGATGGAACCAAATCTACAGGTGTTTTTGAACCCTGTGGACCTTCAGCACCTTCTTTAGTTGGAAGGAATAATGGTTTGCCCTTCATATCATATAATTCAAGGTTGAAAACACCTTCCCAGTAAGGCAATTTTAACTTCATATTTGGATTACGAGATAAATCTAATTCCCCAGAATTTTTATCTTTTGGATATTTAAGAATTGGATACATCATTGCCTCAGCAACTTCTCTACTTAATTTACTTTTACCAAACCATTCTTTGGATTTTGAACATGCATCATCTAAAACCTTATTTTCAAGAACCTTCATTTTTTCACAAAATGAATTGATTGACGAAGATTTTTCGGTTTCAAATACAAGTGAAGTATCATAAGAGATGCGTCCAGAAGACTCATCGACTCTTTCATTAACCCCCCATGTAAACATGAGTGGAACTGAAAGTACAAGTGGGTTGCCCCTGAATTGAATTTTAACATTTTTACCACCTCTGGCGTTAACAACTGCTGGTTTGTAAGTAATTTCGGTTGGTTGGAATGCTTTTGCTTTTACGATCATTTCTGTTGGAGTAGACATGTTTGGATATAATATACCTTATTATTGACTCTGCTTTTTAAATCAATTTTTTTAAAAAAATAAGTATTTGATATCAAATTCGTTGTCTTTTATTACATGTTTGTAAGTTAAAATATTTATATACCAAATAAATAATTCCATTTAACAAATTCCCAATTGGTCAAACCTACATTTTAAATTCCTACACCAATGTAGTTCAAAAACTTATTATTTTAATTAAAGTAAAAAAGATTTAAATTTAGGAATGTATTATATATATATATGACCACCAAAATATCATCAAATACATTTTTAAGAGACCATTTATACGAAAGTCCTCCATGTAAAAAGAATATTCAAATGAAAGTATCAAAAGAAGAATTTAAAATACCCAAATTCAATGAATGGGGAAAAATTTTGACGATAAATTATAATGTATCTCAATTAAAATCCACTTGTCGACATTATAAGCAAAAAGTATCTGGGAATAAAAAAGATCTGGTTAAACGATTGTATAATTTTTTGAGATATTCTCATAACGCATTATATCTTCAGAGAATGTGGAGAGGATTTCTGAGGAGAAAATATAATTTTTTACAAGGTCCGGCGTTGTCTAATCGTAAATGTGTTAATGAGACAGATTTTTTGTCTTTAAACAATTTGACCGATATTTCCCCCAACCAATTCTTCAGTTTTAAAGATGAAAAGGGTTACATTTATGGGTTTGATGCAAAATCATTGTATAATCTTTTGGAAAAAAATAAAAGAGCAACAAATCCATACAATAGAAAAATAATTAGTCCCGAAATAATTAAAAATTTCAAAAAATTTATACGATACGGAAAGTTGCTTGATCAGAATATAGTTATTAAACTTGTTGATACAACAAGTGCGCTTAGTATTGATAAACGTATTGAATTAACAGCGCTAAGTCTGTTTCATAAAATAGAAAGTTTTGGACATCTTACAGATGTAAATTGGGTTTTATCTCTCAATAAGCCACAACTAATACGTCTAATGAGGGAATTGGTTGAAATATGGAATTATAGGGCATCTTTAACAGAAGTTATAAAAAGAGCTATTTGTCCACCACATGGAAATCCATTTTCAGGAATAAATTTTCATGCGTTACAAACACAAAATATTCATACAATTAAAATTAACGTTTTAAATATTTTCGACAATCTAATATCAAAAAGTCCAGACAGAAATAATCAGGCGCTGGGAGCATTTTATATACTTGGATCTCTTACTTTGGTCAATTCCAATGCTGCAATTGCACTTCCATGGTTGTATGAATCCGTATATTATTTACAAGGTGGAAATAATTAATACATTGTATTAATTCGTTTTTATTTAGCAACTTTGACCCGACTCAACCGCATAATATTTCCATTAATTATTAATTGTCTTAAACAACTTAAAAAATACACACATTGTTAGTTTATAATGACCAAGACGAAAAGCAAACCATCCAAAACTTCAAAAACTGCCACACCAGTTAAATCTAAAAAAGTGTCGAAAGCGAAAGCGAAAACAAAAGCAGTTGTTGCTGCACCAGTTGCAGTTGTAGCTCCAGTTGCAGCCAAAGTTGTTGCACCAGTTGATGCTGTTCCCACTCTAGCTGATTCTTTCGCCCAATTATTATCACATCTTCAATCCCTTCGCAGTAACTTGACTAGTGTTACCGGTCAAGTAAGAGCACTTCAAAAACGTGCTGACCGTGAACTCAAAAATGCTCAAAAAGCGAGCAAAAAAAAGACCAAACGTACTGGTAATCGCGCACCAAGTGGATTTGTGAAACCTACTAAAATTAGTATGGAATTGGCCAAGTTTTTGGGCAAACCAAAAGGAACTGAAATGGCCCGCACAGAAGTCACCCGCGAGATTAATGTATATATCCGCAAACACGACTTGCAAGATCCAAAAAATGGTAGACGCATCCTCGCAGATGCAAAACTCTGCACACTTCTTAAACTTAAAAAAGACGACGAACTTACTTACTTTAATCTCCAACGCTTTATGAGTCCTCATTTCGCAAAAAGTATTAAAGCAATTGCTGCCGCAAAAGCAAAAGCAGAAGCAGCCGCAAGTCAATAACTTTATAACTTTATAAAAGTTAGACAAAATCTATTTTAAAAATTATTTTAATAATTTTTAAAAGAACAATATTTTCGGTATATAAAAAACATGTGGGAATCGTCATCCATTTTTATTTCACTTAGTTTATGCAAATATAAATCCATCTTTTTTAAGTATGTCCTGTAGATCACCGATATTCATCTGCTTATTTTTGATAAGGCAATAACTTACCTTTTTTAGAATATCACCAGGTTTTTTATTATAAACATTACAAATATCTTTGACTGTGTAATATTTTTGCATTGTTATAAATTTTTCAACTTGTAACCAGTCTAGGAAATCATGATTTTTGCACACTTTATATCTATTAAATAACTTATAAAATGCAAATATATTTCGTCTGCTCTCATTATAATCTGTTCCAGACAAAATACATAATTGTTGAAATTCATGAAAAGACATACCCATTGATAGAGTAATTTTGTCCAGGGAATAAAGAATTACAGTGTGTTGCAATAAACTCATGTATTTTAGAATTCGAGGACAACCGTATGCAAATAGATCTGTATCCTCACTAAGACATGCATAAGCGTAACCTTTAATTACGAGTGCCGCGCATAGTTCATCTGCTTCCTCCGGTGCAGTCACATGCGATATCCCATATGAATCCAATAAATTTTTCACAATAGTTATGTCCGAATACCCTATCCGGACAAATTGCTTTCTCAAATTATCCATCTCCACTTCCGCAATTTCACGAGAACGTTCATCCATGGAATCCAATTTTTTCATATAATCCATGTATTTGTTTTTCGCTTCCTTTCTCTGCTCACGCCTTTTCATTAGCGTACGTTCTTTATTTTCACCACTCTTACCATCAAATACAAATAAAACCGATATATTGTAATGTCTAAAAATAGAACACATCAGATAGATGTTTTCTATTAAAGCGCCCATAGCCGCGAATCTATATAAATAGATACTCGCATCTATTACCAATTTCTTACCTCTCAACTTTTCTAATGAAATCTTTAATGAACCATTATTATTTATTGTTCGGAGAAACGTGTTAAGAAGATGTATTCCCATGTTATGTGTTTATACATATGTTATAAACGTTGTTATTCAATTTTTCAAACCGTTTCAATGATGGTCATTCTCATAGTATTTTTTAAAATAGAATCTGATTTTTTTATACGTTTTAATAAAACCTCCATTTTTTTTATATCCTTTAAAAAACCTTTCTTCTTATAAAATTTCTCTATAAATCGGAAAAAATTAGATAAATTGTGAGGCGTTTGAGTAAATGAAATAATATTATCATTATTCTTTTTACACCACATTATAAAATCACGATTGTTGTATAATAGAATAGTTTTTACGATATAATATGAAAATACGTTTGTTTTTTCTTTGTACAGATATCTGCGCGCATTCACGCTAAAATCATCATTTTCAAAAATATTAGTGTATTTTAATCCCATGAAGTCCAATGTCTTCACACATTGGAGTAAAGAAAAAAACTGTTCGTAATTTATACAATAATCCGCATACAATAAAAATTCATCCATATTTTTCTTATCGTCAACTAAGTAATATGCAGTAAACAAACAATTCATAGTAGACGCCCAAAATTCAGTATACGCCTCAAATAAATTAAATTCGCTATTAATTGGAAATAAATTCATCATTTTTCTATTTAATTCCGTAGTAGAAGAAGTAGAAAAATCCAAACCAAGCGTGTGAAAGGTTTCATGTATAAATACTTTAAATAATTCTTCTGATCTAAATAAACATATTTCTCCATTAACAGCGCAAGTAGTTGTAACGGCAGTATTTACATGTTTTGGTGAAAGAGATATATATTCACTCCTTGGTAAAGTTTTTTTAATCGGTGTTAAATAACAATGAATGTCCATAGTTTGCGCACATACGCTTCTGGAATATTTGCTAGCAAATTTCAACCATGTGAACATTTTATGAACCAATATATCAAATTGTCGCAATTCACCGAACTGATTATTGTTCATTAAATATAATATAAGTTTAATTTTTTTCCCAGAAATGGTGGTTTCATATAATATACTACCTTTAATATTACGCATTATATATGTTTTAATCATATCCGGTATATACGAACTGTTTAATAAAGATGCATGTTTTACATTGGGTTTGTGCCCCTCTCTTAATGTGACCTTGACTTTATTGGACAACCATTCGTTTTTTATAAATTTATCCGATTCTAAAATTTCTTTATGGATTTTTTTTATTATTTTATTAAACGCGTTATTCCTAGCAGGTGGTTTTTTTAAAAAAATAGAAAAATCATTCATTGATAAGGTCATTAATTTTTCTGAGTCATTTGAAAATTTCATATAAGTTAATATATATCTATGTTTTTATAATATATTTTTTCATGAAATTTACTTGGATAGGATCTCTCTGATTTTCATAGAGTCGTAAAATACAATAGGCGGACTTCCACGCGAGAAATGATGTAATTTTGCATCTTTTGTTGCTAATAACACCTGTTTCGCCAACGGAACTTGTGAATATTTGGCCATTTGACCTCGATACATTGCCCTCTCATTTTCTTTACTATCGAAGAAATCTGTATCTAACTTAATATTTTTGGGACGTATTTGATTCTTTTTGAATTTTCCAGTTTTACCACCAGCGCCCTTCGCCATTGCTGGATCTTTCGAAATATCTGAACCTGAGTCTAATGAAAATTGTTCTGCAAATTCGGGATTACCATTCTTGAATTTGGACGCATGGTAAAAGTGTTCAACAGTTAACCACTTTTTCCCATCCAAATTAAATTCTCCTTTGGAAAAGTTTGATAATACTTTGCGCCAATCTTTTATTGAAACCAATTCCGCAAATTTTACGGCGTCACTTGGTCCTATTTTTTCCCCGGCACCTTTTCCCGGCGAAGGTTTTCCACTAGACTTTGATGAGAATTGAAACACAATATCCTTATTAAATTTAACATCCTTCATGGATTCTAAACCTTCATCAAATTTTTCCATTTCTCTCATTCCAAAATCTTCTGCCCCAGTATCTGCTTTTGGAAGTTCGACAATTTCTAAATCTTCTGATAATTGGTTCATTGATGAATTTTGTTTCATATTTTTAAACTTGGGAATCATATTATATATTCCTTCAATTTTCTCCATACATTTTTCAACTATCAATTCTTTAATAGCGTGGGGCAAAGTCTCAAAATTAAAAATTCGTTTGGTTTTATATTTAACTAACATATAATGATCTCCAGAATAAGCAGCAATTATGTAATGTTTCGGATCAAACGATCCCTTACTTTCAATTTCATTATCCACCATAGATCCACATTGTAACACATTGTCTGTATCACCATTTTCATAATTTTCTTTCGATAAAATTATTATTTTGATATTTAAAATTCTCTCAAGTGTATTGATCGCCCACGCTTCCGCCCAAAATTTACATGTTTTTAATTTGGCTTTAAACTGAGATAAATCCGTTATACTTGCTAACCATAAGTAGTCACTTATTAAAATTTTCGCGTTTGCATTTTCTTTTTTTGCAATTTTAAAATTTTTCGTTAAAATATTTGCTTGTGAAATTAAATCCTTCTTTTCATTTCTGGAAATATCTCCATTGAATTTACCTTTTATTGTTTTCAGTTCATTAACTATATCTACTTGAGCCTTTTTTGTTTTTATTATTTCACTATTGTACATATCATATTGCTCTTTAAAATCGTCGAATATTTTTTGTGTTGCAGCGTCACTTATTAGTCCTCTTAACTGTTTCACACTCATATCTTCCGGAATACCTTTATATGCGTCTCGTATCACAGCAAAAAAACAATCCCCTTTTCCCTCATTATCCAGTAATGAATATTGACTACTTTTCATATATTTTTGTACCCACACGTCTCGTTTATTTGGTTTATAAGATTCTCTTTCAGAAATGGCGTCGCCGGGATTGCTTTCTTGTCCAAGAATTTCATCTAGAACGGTTGGTTTATTTGGAGAAGTCCATTTATCACTGTCTACGTCAGAAAAATCTTCCAATGCATCATCTTCAAATTCACCCAATACGTCATCTTCCAATTCATCCAAAGCATCTCCCAGTTCATCCAAAGCATCTTCGGGTTCATCCGAAGCATCTTTAGGTTCGACCTTTTTTAATTTCTTCTTTCCTACTACTTTTTCCAGAAATTTCTGATTAAAAAATGTATAATACAGCGGTAGCGGATTGTCCAATCTTGTTATATCAAAATCATTATCTTCATCTAACAATTGAGTTAAAAGTGCGGTAGGAAATTCATAAACTCCAATTTGTTCAACAACGGCATCTCCTTTTAGAAGATATACTGGTATATATAATACACCTTTATCAGCGTAAGTGTATCGTATGTTCCCTAAAGCTATACTCGCCTCTGTATCCGGGAACAATTCAATTTCAAACTGAACAGCGTCATGACCCATATCCGTTGCATCTATTTTTGTTGTTTCCACATATGTAATCGAACCATCAATTATAGATTTTACCATATAGTTTAATCTAATATTAAAAATTTGCTCAAGTATTTATCATTCTTTATTTCTTCGACATAAGACCACATTCTTTTTCTTCTGAACACGGTTTCCATATTATCAGGATCTTTTTCAAAAATTACTATTTCTTCCACCAATCGATCCTTTTTTTTCTTACGTTTTACAATGTTATAATAATCGGCTATGCGATCCAACTCTTTTTTAATATAATTTGTTTGGTATTCTATTTCCAATGCAAGATAATCATCCATCATTACTGAATTTGTCATCTCCATCAAATTCACATTTTCAAGCAAATCATCATATGTTATATATTTTTTTCCGTTCGATTCTTTACTAGTTTCTTGGAGAGAAAAACTTATGTTATCTAATTTTCTAGACATTATTATATATAAATATCACGCTATTTTTATATAGTTGAACATATTAATCTATTCATCATCCAAATCCATGAACTTGAATACTGTTTTGCTTGTTAGACTTTTATAATTTTTTGATTTCATAGATGCTACATCTGAAACAAATTCTTTAATTGTTTCATATTCATCCGAAACATCAGGATTACTTGAGAATGTTTCGTCACCCTCGCTTATCATAATTACCAGATTTTCACCAATTTCATCAACTTCATTTTTCTTATCATCCAGTAAAATATATTCCATAAATTTATTTTTCAAAACGTTAATAACATTTAAAATTTTAGGTGGATCGATAATATTATTTTTCATTAATTGGACGAAGAAACTACTTATCGATCGACGCTTACCGTTTTCTTTATTTACAGCGCAAAACTCGTCATAATCTTCTTCCGCAGACACATATCTAATATTTTCAAACAAACTCAGGAATGAAATAAAATTTTTATTACATATAGGTTTCATTACAGGGAAAGATGTTAACAAATCCTTATATAATTGTGCATACAGTTTGGACCAAAATTTATTACTACTACCAATGTTGAAAATCGATTCCCCAACCTTAATAAGTTCGCTTTCTTCTGGTTCATCATCCAGAATTTTTTTTAAAAGTATGATAATCTTTCCATGTATTTCTTTATAATTGCTGGATGTAATTTTATTTAGCAGCATTCTTAAAGAGTCGATTTCTTTATCAATCCCCTCTTTGTTATTTTCAAGTTTTGTCGCTTTAAAATTTCTCATCTCCTCCCAATCTTCGGTGGTTACTTTTCTTTCAGCATGGCGTCTAGGTCTACCATCTCTTTTACCATGATGTCCCTTATTTTTAAATATTGGAGTGCGCTGATAAGACGGTGCACCAACCAATGTTGCAAGCCTATTTATCATATTTATCGATATTTGATCTAATTCATATGTACTTATTCCAGAAATATGACCAAAATCTTCCAATGTGTATTGATGGTCAGCTAATATGGATGTCATTGTTTAAAATCATAACAGGATAAATGTTTATATCAATTTTTTTAACATTGTTGTCCGTATCATTATAGTAATAAAAAATTGATTCTAAAATATATTATATTATCCACTTAAAAACCAACCAGACTATTATACATATGAATACAGACATGAAAACAGAAAGCACACCAGAAGTTGTAAAAGAACAGGTTACGAAAAATCTTAATATTGAAGAATGGGACGATGCAGAAGAACTTAGAAATAATATTTTAAGAGGAATTTACGCTTATGGATTTGAAAAACCCAGTCCAATTCAAAAAAGGGGCATTTTACCCATGATCACCAAAGGTAAAAATGGTAAACGTCGCGATATTATTGCACAAGCGCAGTCAGGAACAGGAAAAACAGGTTGTTTCTCGGTTGGTGTTCTAAATATTGTAAATCCAGAAAAACGTTATACACAAGCGTTAATTATGGCGCCTACTCACGAATTGGCGAATCAGATTAAAGGAGTTATTGAAACAATTGGTAGTTTTGATAAAATCGTAGTTCAATTATTGGTAGGTGGAACATCTGTCGATGGAGATAGGGAAAAATTAGATAATAACCCTCCACATATTGTTGTAGGAACTCCGGGACGTGTCCATGATATGATCAGACGAAAATATCTTAAAACGGAGAAAATGGAAATTATCGTATTGGATGAGGCGGATGAAATGCTATCACAAGGGTTTAAAGATCAGGTCTACAAAATCTTCCAATATATGCCTTCCACCATTCAAATTGGTTTGTTCTCCGCCACAATTCCGGATGAACTTGAAGCGTTAACAGCAAAATTTATGGATCATCCAAGAAAAATCCTTGTGAAAGCAGCGCAACTTACTTTACAAGGAATCTCGCAATATTTTGTTAAATTAGATGGTGATGAGCAAAAATATGCAGTATTAAAAGATGTTTTCGCAGGATTATCCATTTCACAAGCAATTATTTATTGCAATAGCACGCGCAGAGTAGATGACTTACATGAAGCAATGGTTGCTGATGAATTCCCGGTTAAAAAAATTCATGGAAAAATGGAAGAACCCGATAGAAAAGAAGCGAATACCGACTTTCGATCGGGCGCTTGTCGTGTCCTTATTACATCTGATTTATTTGCTCGAGGAATTGATGTTCAACAAGTTAGTATTGTTATTAACTTTGACGTTCCAAAAAGTGAACACACATATTTACACAGAATTGGTCGTTCGGGTAGATGGGGAAGAAAAGGAGTAGCTATCAACTTTGTTACAAAACATGATGGTGCACGCATTAAACAATTTGAAGAATATTATAGTACTCAGATTGAAGAAATGCCATCAAATTGGGCCGACTCAATCGGTAAAGTATAGGTTTATATTAAAAAAAGATACATTAGTCTATGGGGTTATCCATGATGAAACTCATAAAGAATTCTTAATAGATAGAAAATCAGTCTGAAGCAATAGTAAATTTTGCTTTGGGCAAAAAGATTATGTAGTGTATAAAACTTTTTTAACGTTTACGCGTTTTTCTCTTTTTGCCCTTTCTACGTTTTTTTTTGGTTATTTTTCGCCGTTTTCTTTTTGTTTTTCTTTTTTTCTTTTTTCTTTTTTTCCCACCGCCACCACTCTCCATGAAGATCTTGTGTGCTTTGTCAGTGTCATGCTGAGTTCGTCCACATTCTATTTTTTTGCCGAACCAACCATCAGATCTCTCAATGCACGCCTTCGTTTTTTGGTCATACTGACACTGAATCCACTGTTTGTTCGAATTCGGATTTGAATTCCGTTGATACTTATTGTCACATCCGCTAGTTTCAGTGGAACAATCATTAACAACTCCATCTTCTCCACAATCTTTTGGTCTTGTATATTTGTACGCAGCTCGGCCCATTTATATAATACTGAGATTATTAAATTTCTTTTATTTATATTAAATCTTCGTTTTCCGAAATAGTCACTTAATATTTCCATTTCCAGAAATGGAAATAACCATTTTTTGACCTTTACGTAAACCTTTTCTAAAGGTTATTCGTAATTTTCATATATCTTATAATATTATTTAAGTATAATGCTAGAAGAACAACTAAACGAATGTTTAAAAATGCCTATTGACTTTTGCTCGGAGAGTTACAAAACTCCCAGTAATTTATTTGGGGATTTAGAATTATTGGAAACCAGCAAAGATGTTTCAAATTGCTCTCTATACGACCATTTATTAAAACCACAAACACCATTTGGTTATGTATCCATGGAGAAATGGAGTGAAAAATATACAACCAATATTGATTTTTTAAAAGATACACAAAAGATGCTTGAAAATAATCCTAAAATCGACGATTCCAAATTAAAAACGGTCCAATCTGCATGGTCTAGTTATAAAAATATGAAGGAAAATAAGAGTTTTAAGGATAAATTTCAATTTGTGAACTGGGCGCCTGTAGAATTCTTGAATTCATCTGTAGCGTTTCTTACACTGTTATCTATGTACAGTATTATGTCGCCTTTGCTGAATCTTTTAGCCCCCTTATTATTGTTAATTATACCATTTATAGTTATGAAAATCAAAGGTGCTACTGTTTCTATAGGAAATTACATGGTTTTGTTATCGGTTTCATTGAAAAAACATAGTTTTGGAAGATTGCTTACCGATTGGAAAAGTTTACCTTGGAGTCAACGGTCTTATATGGGTTTAATGTTGGGCATGTATGTATATAATATATATCAAAACGCCATTTCATGTTATCAATTCTATAATAATACAACGACCATAAATGACGATATCAAAAATATTAAGGAGTATATTATTTACACACGTGAAAAAATTAGCGAACATATTATAAAAATAGATAACCTTAAAACATACAAACCATACCAAAAGTATCTACAAACCAAGTTGGAAAATTTAAATGATATATACACATCTCTAAATTCGGTGCCGCTTGTTGGATTTAATCCGAAAAAGATTCCATATATCGGTTATACCATGAAGCAATACTATATGTTATATAATTCGGAAGAAGTAAGACAGGCGATGTTATTTTCATTTGGATTTCATGGATATTTAGATAATATTGGAGAGATTTCTACTAAAATTAAAGGTGGATCCATTAATAAATGTAAGTTTGTTAAAAAGGAAAATGCAGTTGTCAAATTCAGAGGTGCTTCATACCCAGTAATGCAGAATCAAAAAGGAGACAAGAAAAATATTCCAAACAATGTAGATTTAAAATTAAACAAACTGATTACCGGTCCAAATGCGTCGGGGAAAACCAGTCTACTTAAAAATACAATATCCAATATTCTGTTATCGCAACAATTTGGATACGGTTATTATAAAAAGGGTAAAATAACACCCTTCAATTATATTCATTGTTATCTAAATATTCCAGACACTTCTTCCAGAGATAGTCTTTTTCAAGCAGAAGCGAGGAGATGTTTAGATATTTTAAATTGTATAGATAAACATAAGGATAAAAAACATTTCTGCATATTCGACGAGTTATTTTCAGGTACAAATCCATATGAGGCGATAAGCAGTGCAGACGCTTATTTATCGTATATTTCAAAATATCCAGGAGTTAAATTTATGTTAACGACGCATTTTATCCAGTTGTGTAAAAAATTACAAACAAATAAAAACATCTCAAACGTCAATATGCGCACGGAATTATTTAATGATAATCCAAAATATTACTATAAAATGCAAAAAGGTATTTCTGAAATTAAAGGCGGTATCACCGTTCTTAAGCAACTTGGATATCCTGCACCAATTATAGAAAGAACAACCAAGTCTCTTAATAAATTATAGAAGTTCGTTTGATTATGGTTTTAAAAATATATTAGAATTATAATAATGTCAATACAGACTCTATTATTAAGTGTTTTAGTGACTTTCGTAACCGTCGGAGTTTCATTTTTTTATTTTAAAAACAGAATGGCCAGAACAGAACAAAAGGTCGATTTAATGTTTCAATTAATTCAAGAACATGAAAAAAGTTCGCAGATTAGGCAACAATTTATACCGGCACAACATATGGGTGGACAATTAGAAACCGTGCAAAGAATGGAAGTTGAAAAAGAACTTATTCAAATATCTGAAGATGATGATTCCGATTATGATTCAGACGACAGTGCTGAAGTTAGCGATTCGGAAGATAAATTATGTATTTCCGATCCGGAAAACGATTCTTTAGCCGATACAGTTAAAACCATATCGCTCAGTTTAGAAGGTGCTGAGATATCTAGCAATATTAACATTGGTGATGTGGATGAATTAGAAGAACATGAAATTCTCGATGAAGTAGAAAATTTAATTGTTAATAAACTTGATTCTGTAGAATTTGAGGAGGTTGTTGAAGATGAAATTGAAGACGAATTGGATGATGTCGTTTTATCAGATGAAGAATCTATCCCAGAAGATTATTCCAAAATGACCAAGGATCAACTTAAGACGATTGCCGAAGCAAAAGGGCTCACTCATTATAAACAGTTGAAAAAAGGTGCTCTCGTAGACTTAATAAATAATGCCCAATAAATTAATTTCTAATCGTATTATAAATAATGAGTTGGGGTACATGTTATAATGCATCTAATAATATTCACGCTGGATTTCCAGCGTTGATGAGTGAAGGTAATCTGTATACTGATTGGAACAGCGCCTGTAAATCTAATAATATCCTGAAACAAAAAATCGGCATTAAATCTAATTACCATTATAGACAGTGGTTAATTAATAATGCTAATGGTGTTATGAAAACGAACACGACTGCATCAGCAGGTCAATGTTGTGGGGCAATGGAATCATTCAAACCTGTTCCAGAATCGCAAAAATATCTATTCAAAAGTTGTGCCGACAAAACAAAACCATTTGGTTATGAAAATTCGGATTTAAAAAATTTATACTTATCTAGAACTGATCTCCAATGTCGTCTTAAAGCACCTATCATGACACAAGATCAGATGCTTCAAATGGGTAATCCTAATTACAATTAACTTTTAGAAAAAGTTAGACAAAAAATAACTTTTATAATTATTATATTAATATGAAATTAATATAATGACTTTGGAACTCAAGAATTTCATAATATTTCAATGTGAAGAATTATATTTTCCTGTTTGAGTTCCTTGTGTAACAATTGTTGGTTCCATCCAATAAATCTTCAACTTTAAATATCGTATTACTTGATTTAACCACCAATCGCTCGACATTTGTATACTTCCTTCCTTTAATCGTGAAATATAATTTATTAATTTTTTAGCACATTTTTTACTAACTAAATAACTATCTGTACATCTTGTTCCACCATTGCCGCCCCATTTGGTTGGTTCTCTACATTTTTTGTATATTACTTTAGATTCTCTTCTCCCAATTAAAGGTATATGTAAATTACATCCATTACCAATAAACAACATATCATAATCATCCGGGAGTTGTTTTAACCCTATTTCTAATTTATTTACAAATTGATCATCCAAAATAACATCATCTTCTAAAATTAAACTATATTTATAATCATTATTCATAATTTTATGGTAAGACCGCATATGTTTTATAATATTTGAACACATTGATAATTTCACTTTATTAGTATCAAAAATTTTCAAATTTTCATATGATAATTTTTCTCGATCATAACCTTCCATGAAATGATATTTTAAAGAGTGTTTAATAAATTCATTTAACAAAAACTGTTTTCTTTCCTTGAGAGGTGTATAATGAATAACATACGCTATTAAATCTTTCATATACTTTACATGATTAGATTTTCTTTTGGGCTGAAACGCATGCGACATTAAACCAACATTTAAATGCATCAATTATATGAAAAATGTTTTATAATATATACATAAATGGATAATTTAGTGATTGTAATTAATACTTGTGAAAATTATTTTAAATATAATCAAGTTTCACTATTAAAACAAATTAAGGAATCAAAATTATCAAATGTAATTATAATATCCGGACAAGAAAATATAGATGAAATTATTTATTTAGACGGGATTAAAGTAATTAAAGTAAAATATACCGGATTACATCATACAAGTGCGATATATGTAACAGAACATTATAATGAATTCAGTAAATTTAAATATTTCATGTTCTTACCTGATACAATACATATTGGAAAAAAATTTAAACATAATTTATTTAAATATTATCAAAAATATCTACAAAATAAAAATTTGCAAATCTTAGGTATTGTAAATCCAGTTATAAGACCTACTATGGATATGGGAATTTTTAATATTGAACATATTAAAAATATTTCAGAATATTTTTCTAAAATTAAGACATATGATTTATCTAAAAATAATTTAATAAAACTAAAAAAAATATTAATATTCGATGAAAATACTATTTTTGGCACTCCTATATGTCACCAGGGCACAAACTATAGGTCAATTATAAAGGCTAAAGATAAAATTTTTTTGTGCAATGATGTAAAAGATATTCTTGAAAAAAGAATAAATAAAAATATTAATGTTGTATATTTTCCTTTATTGGATCTATCTAAATTTCAAAGAAATTTTCGAGGTCCTGGTGCAAAATTAGTTTTAGAATATAACGTTGACCCACACAATTAGTCATCGCGGTATTAAAAATAATACGTGGAAGTAAATTTTATACTTTTTCAAAAGTTCTTATTGTTTATGGTTTTTCAACATATTTACGTGTCTTGTTGTTTTAACTCTGAATCCAAATGAGCAATAATATAAGGGGCATTTTAAATGCACGACAGGTTAAATAAGGTTAAAAGCAACATACCATTGTATATAAATGAAGATTATGAGTATTGACGTTGGTATGAAAAATTTAGCTTATTGCATATTTAAAGTAGATAACGATAAATATGAAATCCTGGATTGGAATGTTGTAAATCTATGTGAAGTAGTTGAGCGCCCAATATGTTGTGGTTTGTTAAAAAATAAAAAACCATGCACTAAAAATTCAAAATTTCATAAGAATAACAAATACTACTGTAAAACACATGCAAAAAAAGAGGTCTTTTTAATACCAACAAAAGAACTTAAACCAAAATTTTTAAAGAAAATGAAGGTTTCCAAATTGAAAGTCCTATGTATAGAAAATAAATATCCTTTACCCAATAAACCCAAAAAGATTGATTTTTTAAATGCAATTTCAGTTGATCTCTCCAATAACTATTTTAATACAATCGAAAATGTTGATAGTCGTTCTATAAATGTTGTCACATATGGTCAACGCATTAAGGAATGTTTTACAGAAATTATGAAAAATACACACATAGATTGCATGATTATAGAAAATCAAATTGGACCACTTGCGCTAAGGATGAAAATGCTTCAAGGAATGATCATGCAACATTTTATTGAAGTTGGATGTGTAAATATTAAAGAAATATCACCATCCAATAAATTAAAGGAGTTTGTTACTAAGAAAACAACATACAACGAAAGGAAAAAAATTAGTATAAAAATCACGAGAGAATTAATAATAGAAGAACCGCATTTGCACAAATGGACGCCACATTTCGATACACATAAAAAAAAAGATGACCTCGCAGACTCATATCTCCAGGGTTTGTGGTATATCAAAACTTTAAAAAAAGGTTAGTCAAAAACTTTAAAAAAGTTAGTCAAAAACTTTAAAAAAGTTAGTCAAAAACTTTAAAAAAGTTAGTCAAAACATTTTCCAAGTGGTATTTTGACCAATTTTTTCCAAAAGTAGTGTTTTTGACTAACTTTTTCCAAAAGTTATATAATATGTTTTGCGTCTTACTTAAAATTATAAGTTCTTAATAATACACAAATGATATCACCAGAAATTATCGACATATCAATTTCAAAAACTCCAGGTTCTCCAACATTGGTTCCCAAACTTTCTGTATTTGATTCGGGTGACTCTGGATTGATACAATTAAATAACCTATCAAGTTCTGGAAATTCAAACAAATCCGTAAACTTTGGACCAGGTGCTGATCTATTAATGAACCACGGGAGAAAAAGTAGACCAAACTCTCCAAAGTCAGATATTAAATTATCCGAACTTCAGAGTCTTGATATAACGGACCTTCCAAAAAAGGATATTAAAAAAGCGAGAAGCGCCATGTTTGATTCGTCCTTACCTAGTGCCGGCATTAAATTAAGTTTCGATGAAACTCCTATTAAACCATTAAATGCTCTACCTATTAAATCCAATATTAATTTAGGAAGTTCCACGGTTGATAACGCCGCCGATGAAAGTACATGGGATGGATTTAAAAAATTTAACGAAATTCCAGTTAATCCAACCCAAAATGTGCCGGATAAACCCGTATTGACTTCGGAACAAACACTTAAGGAGAAATTTATTTACATCAGAAAATTGGAGACATTGGATAAAAAAGGTGTTTCTATCAGTAAAAAATACGGCATGGAAGATAGTTTAGACGAAATGAAGGGTGAATATGAAATGATTAAATCGGAGCAACAGAGAAAGAATTCCGTCAAATTTCAAGGTAAGATGTTGATGGCTTTCGTATCAGGAATTGAGTTTTTAAATGGGAAGTTCGACCCCTTGGATATTAAATTAGACGGTTGGGGAGAAGGTGTTAGTGAAAATTTAGATGAATACGACGATGTTTTTGCAGAATTGCATGATAAATATGGTGGTAAAACCAAAATGGCGCCAGAACTTAAACTTCTTTTTATGCTTGGAGGCAGCGCAGGAATGATCCACATGACAAACACAATGTTTAAATCCGCAATGCCCGGCATGGATGATATTATGAGACAAAATCCAGAATTGATGCAACAATTCACCCAGGCAGCAGCAAATACTATGGGACAGCAAAATCCAGGGTTTGGAAACTTTATGTCTAATATGGCGCCACCAAGAGGATCGCCACCAGGACCACCAATGAATATGAATCAACCCCCGAGTCGTCCAGACATCAATATGGCAAGAGGTAGACCACAATTTAATGATAGTGTAAACATGGAAGATCAATATTCCAACGTAAAAACCAAAAGTTCTAGAAAGGACATGAAAGGACCATCCGATATTAGTGATATTTTATCTGGAATCAAAACTAAGAAAGTAAATATTAAGAGCGACACCAAAAGTACTGTGAGCGTTTCAGAATTACAAGAATTGCAAAACGACAGTCTTAATATTCCAAGGAAATCAAAGAGAAAACCAAGATCAGAAAGGAACACAGTGAGTTTGAATTTATAATTAAATCGCCAGTAATATTATATGTCTACTAATTTGTTATACACACAAGAAGAATTAATAAATGATAGTGGTGACGCCGCTAAATGGGGTCCACTATATGAAGAGAGTTGTAATAATTGGAAAACCGGAATGAATGAAAAAGATGAAGAAGGTTATCTTCATTTGACTAATAAAAAAATTAGATTCATTATTATAGCCATGGGAAATCTGGGTTCTGGAAAGAGTGATGCAATAGTAAATGCTAAGGATTTTTGTAAATTAATAAATAGTGTGTCGGAAAGACATGGTTGGACAACATTCGATAGAGATAAAGAAATTCAAAAGACAGATTCTTATAAAAACGTTTATACTGATTTTGTTAAAAATACAGATTTATCAAAGATAACTACATTATTAACAGAAAAATCCGAGGGTGAGGGTGAGAAAGAGAACTCCGCAACGTTTCACAATTATGTTAAAGTATTGGAAGATGAATACAATTCTATAAGATTTGGATATAAATATCCAGAACTTAAGAAACCAGAACCAAACGACAAAGGTGAAGTTGCAATTTTAAAAAGAAAAAGAAGAAAACTCGCATCGGAACAAGCGTTGCGGTATGGATTTGGAAGCAGGAACACCAAAAAAAAAATGATTAAGTTATTAAACAACGATCCGTTTGTAAAAGACCCGAACCAAGAACAGGAGGAGGAGGAGAAGAAGAAGGAGGACCCGGACCAAGAACAGGATGAGGAGGAGAAGAAGGAGGACGAGAAGAAGGAGGAGGAGGAGAACGAGAAGAAGGAGGAGGAGGCGGGGAGAGAAGAGAAGGTGGAGAAACAGGAGGAGGAGAAACAGGAGGAGGAGAAGCAGGAGGAGGAGAAGCAGGAGGAGGAGGAGGAGGAGAAGAAGAAGAAGGAGGAGGAGAACGAGAGGTTGAAGAAGATGGAGCAGGAAAAAAGATTTGCAATAGCAAATGCGCTTGGTCTGTTAAAAAATGCTGACGAATCGCCACCAGATTTTGAAAAAGAATGGTTTGCTTTGGATAAAGGAGATATTCCCCTGTCCATTTCCCAGATTTCCCAATCAGCACCAATAGAATTGAAAACCTATTTAGATATTTCAGAATCTATAGAAAGGGGGGAAAATATTATATATGAATCAACTGGTAGATCATTTGATAGGATAAAAGAGGTTTTGAAAAATATTGCAGAAAGTTGTGCTAAGACAGTTGGAAATTTCTTTTATATCGGTATTGGGTTAGTTAATATTATAGACCCGCAAGAAAACAGAAAGAGATTAATTAAAAGATTCGTTGAAGGGGTGCAAAATTTTGATAATGAAGGGTTACCTGCTCTGAAAAGGTTACCTCCTCTGGGAACAAGAATAGATATTAGCGAAATTATAAGTGATCAAGAACTAATTAAAACAAATATAGTCAAACTTATTAACGATTGTACTTGCCCAGAATACAGTGCTGAATACATAAAAAAATACAATGAAGCAGCAACACCAGCAACAGCAGCAGCAGACAATGCTGAAAACAAAGAAATTCTCCAAGACAAAGAAAGAAAGATAAGATTTGGGGAATGTACCAATATAGGATTGGATTATATAATGGTGTATGATCAGAAGTATTGCAAACTTCAATCACAAACACCCGGAACAGCGTCAGTAATTGTACCAATAAGCAACAGAAGTAACTCAATTATTAAATTTACTCAAAAAAAACCCGTATATTTCTCGAAAAAAAACCAGAATTTACTACAATGCATATTTGGTCACGGGCATGATATATGCACAACTAAAAGTACGGAGGCTGAATATGCTATCGACTGTGGAAAAGTGGGATGCGGTGAAACAAAAGAAACCGTCAATGAAATTACGTCAACAGAAAACGCCAGGAAAGCGGCGTCAGAGAAAAGTGAAATTGGTGATATAATCGACAAGAATATTCTATTAAAAAATAAAATGCAGGAAGCAAAAAATAAAGCAACTCGTCCGCGATCTATTAGAAAAAAATGGAAAACTTTAAGATATGGGCACAGCGGTGGTAAAAGAACACGTAAAAGAAATCATTAATAATTTGTAACGACAATAGTCATTACAAACTACACTTATCCAATTTAACATTACGACCAACTATCTTCTTGATATTATTCATATTTTTATCATCATTTGATTGCATTGTCTGCCCAACAAGTTTAAAATATTCATCGCGTTTTTTTCCCGAATCCATATAATTTGGATTGGCCGTTGTCCAATTATTAATATTTTCTATCTGTTTCTTACTCACTTGTTCAATTGAAGTATGTAATGGAATATTATCCTTTTCCCAAACATTTTCATTTTTTACATAAAACTGAAGTCGTTTCTGATCAGTACAGTGTATAGGTCTTTCTGTGACATCCATATCATTTAAATTTTTTATAAATACATTCGAAATCCCATTAGCGTAACCATTGTCTGCAGTGTACTGAAGATCTTCAAGCGTGAACTTTATTTTTTCTACAAAATCCTCCAAATTCATTGCATTTTTACATTTTTCATTAAGAAACATATTTATTGTATAGTTATTATTACTATTGTTTGTATTGTTTGTATTATTGGTAGTATTGTTTATCGTATTACAAACTTCGAGATTTGATATTTTTTCTCTTAATATTTTATTTTCCTGCAGTATACCTTTTAATAAATGCTCTACATTATTGGTAGGAACAACATCCATTATTTCGCATGATCCTTCTACATCTTGTAAGTAGGTGCATTTTTTTTTGTGTTTCGACAGTCCAGATGAAAATTTATACGATTTTTGGCATTCGCATACAAATTTTTGCTGGATACATTTTGGATACATTTTGGATACATTGGATAACGGTGTTTTTCGTGTTTTACAAACTTTTAAATGTCTTATTAGTGACGGTCTATGCTTTAAAACTTTTAAACAATATCCACATTTGTGTTTTGTATGCGTTTTTTTGTGTAGCATTTGTGTAGCATTTGTAGCATTTTTATGTTTTGTAGTGGAATTATGTCGATTAAAATCTTTGAAATTGTTAGTAGCGAAGGAGCAATCATCGCAAATATATTTCTTCTTGGGTTTTTTTGGGGTTTTTATCATATATATATATGCTACACAAAAAAACCCCTAAATACTTTTATAAAATTATTTCAAATTTTTGGTTGTAGGGGCGTTAATTTAGATTGTGTCTTTTTTCATTTTACAACATTGTAGCAAAATGAAAATGTATGTAAAATAATTTGCAAAAGGTTGGTGGCATATATCTATTTTGGACATTTTAAAATGTC
>MDTF01012885.1_pt1 | contig 26897 bp, 22 predicted proteins | sample 811191 | NCBI WGS metagenome assembly MDTF01 (sample SAMN05326649, study PRJNA326480) | marine metagenome | isolation source: seawater | place: Southern Ocean | collected 2011
ACGATATTGAATTAAAACAAAGAAGTTACAAATAGGCCAAGGCCATAAAGAGATAAGCGTTATGAATTTAACACTGAAAATCTGGAGACAAAAAGATTCAAAAGCGAAAGGAGCTGTTGAAACTTATCCAATAAGTGATATTAGTCCTGATTCATCTTTCCTTGAAATGTTAGATGTATTAAACGAAAGTTTAGTTTTAAAGGGAATTGTGCCTGTCGCTTTCGATCATGATTGTAGAGAGGGGATTTGTGGAATGTGTTCTTTGTATATTAACGGTGAAGCGCACGGACCAGATAGAAAGGTAACAACTTGTCAGTTGCACATGAGAATGTTCAAGGATGGTGATACGATTACGATCGAACCTTTCAGGTCAGCTGGTTTTCCTGTAGTAAAAGATTTAGTTGTAGATAGAAGTGCATTTGATAAAATCCAACAAGCAGGAGGTTATGTTTCTGTAAATACTTCAGGAAATACTCAAGATGCGAATGCAATACCAATACCAAAAAGGGATGCAGATATGGCTTTTGATGCAGCAACTTGTATTGGTTGTGGAGCGTGTGTTGCTACTTGTAAAAATGGATCAGCAATGTTATTCGTTTCAGCAAAAGTTTCTCAATTCTCATTATTACCTCAAGGTAAAGTTGAAGCAGATAGACGTGCATTAAATATGGTTGGAAAAATGGATGAGCTTGGTTTTGGGAACTGTACCAATACTGGAGCTTGTGAGGTTGAATGTCCTAAAGGAATTTCTTTAGATAATATAGCAAGAATGAATAGTGATTTCTTAAAAGCCTCTATCATTTCGGAAGAAAAATAATAATAATATTTTTGATTTAAAGGCCTGGTTTTTCCAGGCCTTTTTTTGTTTCGTCAAGTTTTTTTGATTGAGTAAAATAAAAAAAGAGATTATTAATTTTAGGAATTACAACCGCACCAAAATCAAAAGCATTACTTTTTGATAACTATTTAATTTCGTGAATCCCCAAATCGAATTTATAATAAGCTAGTGATTAAATCGCTGCAGTTATACTTTTAGCAATTCTATTTCCTATTTTGGTGTTGAAAAAAGGATTGTAAAACCAGTGATAGTGCTTAAAAATTCAAATTTAGAATCAATAAGGCAATAACTAATTACGGCGTAATTAATAAAGTTTGTGGATTTGGGTTTTATACAACTCAACTACCTTAGTTACAATTTCCAGCAGCCAAAGGTGTACAATTATCAGTATATTTATAAAGAATCGCTGTGTCTGATAGCGCAAAATTTGTTCTAACATTTGTTTCAATTAAAAGAGCCGAATCCGTAAAATCATCCATTTCCACTCCAGAGGCACCTTGATCACCATTAGCATTAAATAATAATGGGCCACAAATTTTTGTTCCTCCTCCTCTGTTTAAATATTGGCTACCTTTCAAATCAGCCATTGAAAACCAATTTTTGGAACCGTTATTTGTAGTCGCTTCGATGTTTCCAATAACCACCAATTCATTTGATTCAATTTCTGATGTTGTTAAATATAAAGTTGTACCACCTCCAACAGTAAATCGTCCTGTTGCTTTTATTGCACCAAAATTTACGCAAGTATTTCCAATTTGTGTGAATGTTTTTGTACGGACTGTACCATTAACAACTAATCTAGCGCCTCCACCAACATTGGTTAAATCATTAACAATTAAAGTAGATCCAGATGGAACATTTACTCTTCCGCTCATCGTGATTGCATCAATATAAACTACTCCTTCAATATTTACGGTTGTTCCAGGAACATTGGAAACAGTACCTTGTCCGCTGTAATTTCCAGAAGCTAAAATACCAGTTCCACCATAAGGAATTGTGTGAATTTGATTGGCTTGATAAACATTACTTGCTTCGTCATCAGAACAGGCATAAAATAATAAGGAAAGAGCAAGGGAAGTCAAAAAATACTTCATAATTATAATTGGGGTTATCGTGTTAAAACAATATAATCGCTCAACACAGTTTTTAAAAACTTAGTTCGTTTTTCAGGAACATCTTTAATATCCAGTTGATCACAAATTTTTCTAGCTAATTCAGCTAAGAGTGACCTGTAATGGTTATTCGGATTTGATTTTGCGCGTTCCAATGTGTTCTTCAATAAAAGCATATCATCTTCTGTGAAGTTAACTACACCTTCGTAAGTTGGTTCGTGATTTAGTTTTTGTCTTATTGCGAGAATGTCTTTGATAAATATCTTATTGTTTGGATTTAATTTAATTACTGAAGTATCTCCAACCATATCTCCAATTCTTTGATTTTTACCACTACTCATTATTGAAATTATTGCAATTATACCCGAAGAAAGTAAAATGTCAATAATTCTAAACATCCAGCGCATGGAATAATCACTCATATCCATTTGTTGCCCGTCGTTTTTGATTACCTTAATTTTCATCGCCATTTTCCCAACAGACTGTCCATTAAAAATTGTTTCGCTGATAAAGTGGTAACCTAACCAAACAGGCATTACTGTAATTATGAAAAATAATAATGTAATGTCGCTGTGTAACAAATCACCTGGATTACCCCATGAAAACAGTAGTAAAACCCCAACTAAATACATGTAAATAATAAGTATATCAATTATAAATGCCAATATGCGTTCCCATATTCCAGCTAATTCGTAATCGATTGTTACATTTTGGGATGTTTCTATGCTGATTGTTTCCATCGAATAGCTAATTTAACAAGAAATTTATCGATTTGTTTTGCATTGAAGCAGATAAATAGGAATTTAGACACAAATATAACGTATTGCGGGAAACGACTTTTATAGAGCAGAAGAAAAACAACTGGGAAAAGTTTGAGAAAATGCACCGACTTAAGGAGTCGGACCCTGATGAAATGACGCGCTTATTTGTTGAAATCACGGATGATTTAAGTTATTCCCGAACATTTTACCAAAAAAGATCTGTAAGAGTTTATTTAAACTTTTTGGCACAAATGGTTTTTTTAAAAATCAACAAAAATAAAAAGTTTAAGTTTAGTAAGTTTTTTGATTTTTGGACGTATAGTTTACCAATGGAATTTGCCAGAAGTTGGAAAGCAATGTTATTGTCGTTTGTTATATTTTCAGCATCGATGATTATTGGAATTGTTTCTACAATGAAAGATGTAGGGTTCGCTAGAGAAATTATGGGGGATGCTTATGTTGATATGACAGATAGGAATATTGAAAAAGGCGATCCGATGGCTGTTTATCATGAGCACGGGAGCAGTCTTTCATCAAGTTATGGAATTACATTAAACAATACTTTAGTAGCCGCACGTACTTATACGTCTGGATTATTTACAGGATTACCTACTGCAACCATTTTAATAAGCAACGGAATATCAATTGGTGCGTTCCATCAGTACTTAAATCACAAAGGCGTATTAGGAGAAGCATTATTTGTGGTTTGGATTCACGGTGTTTTGGAAATATCTGCAATCATTATCGCAGGAGGTGCCGGGTTTGTATTTGGAATGGGCTTACTATTTCCTGGTTCATTTACACGAATGCAAGCTTTTAGGATATCCGCTAAACGAAGTTTTAAAATCGCATTAAGTACTATTTTCATATTGGTATTTTCAGGATTTATAGAAGGAAGTGTTACCAGGTACACTCAAATGCCATTTGTATTTAAAGCTTTGATTATAGGGGCATCTTTGATTTTTGTTATTGGTTATTTTGTGCTTTATCCAATGTATTTGTATCGAAAAAACATCAATAAAGGAGGATTTAAGTTTAAAGACAGAATTCCGCATGTTGTTGAGGAAAAAGTGCTTTTATACAAAGTACGAGAAATTGGAGAATTATATAGCGATACTTTAGCTGTAATACGAAACAGTTTTGGTCATTTTATGCGCGGTTTATTTTCATATGGAATTCCAATAGCAATTTTACTATCGGTATATTTTTTCGCTTCGATTTCAAATGAAAAAGAAGAGCTCTTCTGGTATTATAATCTTCGAGTAACTTTACTGAACGAATCAAGGTCTTGGATAAGTTTAGCGTTAAGCTTGAGTTTGTTTAGCTCTATTACATTATCGACTTTCTATGCCATAAAAAAATACAGAGAGAACAGCGAATTCCAGTTGATTGAATTTTATACATTTTCATTTTTAAACTTTTTTAAACTTTGGCCCCTTTTGTTAACAATTGTTGGGGCATTTTACTGGCAGTCTCCTTGGATTTATCCTATACTAATACTGATTTCACCATTTTTATACCACTATACATATAGCGGTTTCTTTAATGATGAAATTTATAAGAACCAGTTAAAAAATACGGGGAAAATTATTCATAAAATGTGGTTTGGATCAATCGGTTTTTGGTTGCTACTTTTAGTTATCCCAGTTTTAATGGTTTTGGTTGCTTATTGGTTGTTCGGGTCAAATGATATTGCTGTTTTTAGTACAGTTATGGATTATTTACAAGATAACATCTCTCCTTTGGTTGATCATCCAGCACCCTATTTTAATAGCATTAACTTTTTTATATTTTCTCTTTTTTTAAGTGTTGTTTATTTCCTTTTATTGGTGGGAATGATCATTCAATTTCATTCTGTGAAGGAGAGATTAGAGGCGCATAACTTATACATTAGATTACAAGAATTCGGAACGAAAAACAAATTATTTGAGCAGGCTGGTGAAGGAGTGTATTAAAATAGCATGCTTACTAAGCCTTTTGCTTATTACTTCTTTTGCTTCCGCTAAAGAGGAGGAATTCTCGGATACGGTAGTTTCGACTGAGGAATTTATTAAGGAGAAAGCTGCTAAAACAGTTGATTGGAAAGAGGATTATATCACTAAAAGAAAATTTGATAACGAAACGTACAATGAACTCAAAAAGGAAGTGGAGTTGGTTGAGGAAATTGCGAAAAGAAAATTAAACTCAGACAGCTCTGATTTTGGAAAAGGGTATGGGGTGGAGTATGGCAAGGACTATTATGTTTGGGATTTTGATTCGGTTAATGATGGTGTTAATGTTGGTGAAGAGGACAGGCGTTCAGGTGGAGATTTCAGAGATGATGGTATTAGAGATAATGGACTAGATAGGCAAGGTTATCTTAGAGATGACACACGAAGAACTGAAAACAAGAGACGTCATGGAAAGGTTGGAAAAGAATCTCAACGAATTAAAAGAGATCAAAATAAATCAGCATCAGGAAGAGATGGAGATATAGGTTCGTTTTTCTTTATTTTATTCGTAGCCATTATAGTTGGAGCTATTGTTTACTTCATTTTTATTAATTCACCGATTGAAGGTTCATCTACTAAAATAGACTACACTAAGGATATCGATCCTACAAAAGTGAAACTGTCTGAATTAGAGCTTAAAATTAAGCTCGCAGAGGAGTCAGGTGAATATAGGGTTGCTACAAGGTATTATTTTATATGGGTAATGAAAGAGTTATCTGATTGCGCACACATTATTTGGAAAAAGAAAAAAACAAATTACCATTACATTTCTGAAGTAGCAGATAAAGGATTTAATAAAGACTTTTCTCGAATCGTTAATATTTTCGAATATGTATGGTATGGTAAATACGAGATTAAATTAGGAGAGTACAATTCAGTAAAAAAAGAATTTAGGGTATTGATTGATAAATTAACAAGCGGAACACGTAAATGAGTCAAACAATAAAATATGGAATTGTATTTCTACTTCTTTTAGGAGTTGGGATCGCATTGTATTTTTTTGGCAGAAATTCGGATGATGCCTATGCGAAAAAAAGCCATAATGTTGATGCAATTAGATGGGAAAAGAATTATGATTCTCAATCTAACCATCCATATGGAACCTACTTTTTACATGAATTAATTGACAGAGGATTTAAAGGTTATGACCTATATAATTTGGATCATTCTATTCAGGATTATTTCGAATACGATTCCTTAAAAATTCAGGAGGAAAATGCCAATTACTTATTCATTGGGAAGAACCTTAATTTGTATAATAATGAAGTAGATAGTTTACTTGCATTTACAAAAAGAGGAAATAATTTGTTTATTTCTGCAGAGTTTTTCCCTCGAAAATTATTGCGCGCGTTAATGTCTTATGATTATGATGGTTTTATTAGAGAGAAGAGTGACACAAGTATTTCTTTAACATTTAACGAACCTCAATTTTCAGATCAAGATTATTTACTTTCTAATCTTGTAAACGATAAAAATATTGAAAAGCGTTGGCGATTATGGACTTCAAGTATTTATTCAACAAAACACCAAAAAGAACTGAGTAAAGGAAATAATTCAGCCTGTTATTTGAGGTTTAATTATGGCGAAGGAACCATTTTACTGCATACCATTCCGCAGGCGTTTACAAACCAAAGTTTAAAGTCGGAAGCAGGTCGAAAGTATATTGAAACAGCCTTGTCTTACTTGCCGGAAGGTACTGTTATTTGGGATGATTATACACAATTTGTTGTGAATGATGGTTCGTTAGAATTAGATAATGGTGAAAACCCAAACCAATCAGATAGGGGGAGTAAGATCAACACCAAAAGTATGATTTCTTTTTTAATGAAAAGCCCTTCTTTAAAATGGGCTTACCTAATTATTATAATAGGCATGGTTGTGTTTATAGTTTTTATGGGTAAAAGACGACAAAAAGTTATTCCTACAATGCCATCTAATATCAATACATCTTTAGAATTTACTGAGACAATTAGTAGAATTTATCTTTCTAAAGGGCAACACAATAAACTCATACATCAGATGGAAATAATTTTTAAAAATAAGATGAAAACAAAGTATTTCATCCCGTATATAGACGATAAAAATTACGCTGAAAGAATTGCCAAAAAATCAGGTGTTTCACAAGGAGAAATTAGTCATTTATTAAACCTATTTAAAGCAGGTACTCACTTAGCAGACGTTTCGGATTTTTTCCTAATCGATCTTTACAAGAAGTTGCAAGTTTTTTATAACAAAGCAAGATAATTAACCATAAATAAAACAGTATGGAAATAGACAACACTACAAATGGTTCAGAGGAAAAAAACCAGCCATTTTATAGCAAAGCGGTAACGGAAGAAAAATCGGAAATTTTTATTCCTGAATCGCGTATTAAATTACAACGTTTGCAAAGTAAAGTCGCTGAGGTAAAAGTTGAAATTCAGAAAATAATAATTGGTCAACATGAGATGATTGATCAAATATTATTAGGAATATTATCTCGTGGTCATGTATTGATTGAGGGTGTACCTGGAATTGCGAAAACGTTAACGGCAAAAATCATTGCCAAAACACTAAACGTGAACTTTTCGAGAATTCAATTTACACCTGATTTAATGCCTTCTGACGTTATTGGAACCTCTATTTTTAATGTAAAAACTTCTGAATTTACCTTTAAAAAAGGACCGATATTTTCTAATACCATCTTAATTGATGAAATTAATCGTGCACCGGCAAAAACGCAAGCTGCTTTATTTGAGGCAATGGAAGAGCGACAAATTACGGTTGACGGGCATACTTATAAGATGGACCCCCCATTTTTTATAATTGCCACGCAAAACCCAATTGAACAAGAAGGAACTTACAGATTACCAGAAGCGCAGTTAGATCGTTTTTTGTTCAAAATAAAATTACATTATCCTGAAATTAAAGATGAGATTGCCATCTTACAAAGGTTTAAAAATAATATTAGAGATCTTACTTTAAATGATATTCAACCTATTATTTCAGCAGCTGATATTCAAGAATTTCATGGTGTGATTGAGGAAGTTAAAATTGAAGATCAACTGATTGAATACATTGCAAAAATTGTTAACGAAACAAGAAGCCACGCGCGCTTATTTTTAGGCGCATCACCAAGAGCATCACTTTCCATTTTAAAGGCGTCAAAAACGATGGCAGCCATCAGGGGGCGAGATTTCGTGACACCAGATGATATCCAATACACTTGTGATCCTGTATTAAACCATAGAATTATCCTAACACCAGAAGCGGAAATGGAAGGAATGACGCCAGAGGACGTAATCGCTGAAATTGTACAAAAACTTGAAGTACCTAGGTGATTTTGAAAAAGGATAATTTCATATCGAGTTTATATATCACCAACTGGTTTTTCTTATTGTTAGCAATAGGATCAGGCTTGTTTGTGTTAAGTTTTTTGGTTGAACAACTGTTTTACATTGCGCAATTATATTTGGTTTTATTTTTTAGTTATACCGTAATTGATATTTTGATTTTGTTTAGTCCCAAACAAAGTGCGGAGGCAAGCAGAACGCTAAAAGAACAACTCAATTTAGGAGATGTAAATCCAGTATATATTACTATAAAAAATAACCATACAGTACCCGTAAAAGTTACGGTGGTCGATGAATTACCTTATCAGTTTCAAATTAGAGATTTTGAGAGATCGGATCGGTTTGAAGCTGGAGAGGAAAAGACGCTTTATTATAGTGTACGTCCAGTAAAGCGCGGACAGTATAAGTTTGGGTCCTTAAATATTTACGTGCGTTCTTTCTTAGGTATGGTAGAAAGAAGGTATCGAGCATCGCAGGATTTTGAAGCGAAAGTTTATCCTTCAGTAGTACAAATGCGTAAGTTAGAACTTAAAGTTTTTACTACTTCAAACTTATACCAAGGTGTAAAAAAAGTGCGTCGTTTAGGGAATAATCAAGAATTCGAACAGATTAAAAATTATGTTCAAGGGGATGATTTTCGGAAAATAAATTGGAAAGCAACGAGTAGGAGAGGGGAATTGATGGTAAATCAATATCAAGATGAAAAATCTCAATCTGTATATTCTATTATTGATAAAAGTAGGGTAATGAAAATGCCTTTTAATGATATGAGCTTATTAGATTATTCGATTAACAGCACATTGGCGATTTCAAATATTGCATTAAGAAAGGATGATAAGGTTGGACTAATGACCTTTTCTGATAAGCTAGGAGTACATGTCAAGGCAGAAAAGCTGGGTGGACAGCTGGCTAAGATTTTAGAGCATTTATACCGACAAAAAACGAGGTACAACGAATCCAATTTCGAGATGCTTTATTATGGTGTTAGACAAAATATTCAGGCAAGAAGTCTGGTTTTTATTTATACCAATTTTGAGAGTGTTTATGCTATGGAACGTGCATTACCTATGTTACGAAAAATTTCGAAGCTGCACTTGTTGGTGGTGATATTTTTTGAGAATACGGAGTTATTAAAAGCATCTGAAAATCGCGCAGAAACAGTGGAGGATATTTATTTTCAAACCTTTGCAGAAAAGAATATTATCGAAAAGCGAACGATTGCTGCCGAATTGCAACAATACGGAATCAATTCAATTCTTACAACGCCCGAAAAGTTATCGGTTGATACAATTAATAAGTATCTAGATTTGAAGGCGAGGGGTGCTATTTAAATAAATTATTATGAGTTTGTGAGAATGCAATTAGGGAAAAGCTGTTTGTTGTTAATTATATTTGTCAACGTCCTATTGGTATTTTTAATACAATTCGAGGAAGTAGCCATTTTATATTATTGAACAAGCAGATGGCTTATTAGCGGGGTTGAACTAACGTATCATCAGCAATTGTCTAAATATATATAAGGTGTGTTTGGGGGTAGTTATTTGGTCGATCAATGCTAAAAAGAATGCGACATTAATCAATCAACCTGCAGCTAATATTACCGCAAAATTTATATTGAATACAGGAGATTTTCGGAAGATTTCAAAGGCCAAAATTTAAATTCAATCTACTTACACTTTTAAACTGCTTTTCGCACCAAGAACAATTTCTCCTCAATCCATTCTTGATTGTGGTATTACTATTGAAAAGGACGATTAGATATTTGACTTCATAGCTGCGCCGGCTGGATGTTTTTTATTGAATGTGTCATGGAATGGGACATTTTTCAGGTCGAACCGAGCTTAAGAATATTCTTAATCAGCAGTACCTAAATCACCTCAATGAAATTTATTATTTCGCAGATGAAATGGGAATAATTTTTAATATAAATCTAAAGTCCGTAATTTAAATAATATTTTTTATAGGATGTCGATGAGATAATCTTGCACATAGGTGATATTTGTAATAAGAATTAAGTAACTCCAAATAAGCTATTTCCTCAAGCTCAACATTGTTAGAGACAATCCTTACAGTAAGTCAATTAAATCCTTGAGATAGTGTAAGAATTAATTATGCTATTTAAATTACAACTTAGTAAATATAAGTTACCTAAAAGCTTATGGTTATTTATGGGTTGTTATTCAAGAATGATTGTAGATAACAATTACCTTTCTAATTTTTAAAGTGGTACAAATATTTAAGAGGATATGAATCTACAGCAATAAAAACATTGCGTAATGTTACACCTTTCTAAAGTGTAGTGTGGACCGTATCAAAAAACTATTGTGTGTTATTTAAGATATTGCACTATTTCTTCGCTAAGTGGATTTACGCTTGATCCAAAATCAGCCAGTAGTTTTCCATTTTCATCCAACAAAAATTTGTGGAAATTCCATTTAACATTAGCATTTCTTACACCATTAAGTTCTTCCTTTGTTAGCCATTTGTATAATGGATGTTGGTTTTTACCTTTTACATCTGCTTTTTCTAACATAGTAAAAGTTACACCATAGTTTTTCTTACAAAATGCAGCAATCTCATTGGCTGTTCCCGGTTCTTGCTTTAAAAATTGATTACATGGCATTCCAATGATCTCCAGTTTTTCACCATACTTTTTATAGAGATTTTGTAAATCTTCGTATTGAGAAGTGAATCCACATTTTGAAGCGGTATTAACAATTAAAATTTTCTTTCCTTTAAACTGTTCTAGTTGGAGTGTGTTTCCACTTAGTGCTTTTAATTCAATATTGTAAATATTTGAGCTAGTAAGAATTATTGAAGTAAACATTATTGCGAGAATCGTTTTCATAATTATTTTAGATTGCTGTTGAAGAAATAAAAATATAGATTATATTCCAGTAATTATTGTTTTTGGTTTAACTAGACATATTAGGCTAAGGTAATGTGAGAAGTAGTCTTATATGCTTGAAAATTCAATTGTTATTATTAATAAATAGGATTGATTAATGGTAGCGTCGTTATTTACAATATGCTTAAAAAAAGCTCTTAGGGAAACGCATCGTTTCCCTAAGAGCTGAATGCCTTTAATTAATCTTAACTTTTAGACGCTTCAAAAGCCTGTTCTAAATCAGCAATTATATCGTCAATATGTTCAATACCAACACAAAGTCTTAATAGGTCCTCGGTAACTCCTGCAGCTTTTTGTTCCTCCACACTCATTTGTCTATGTGTTGTTGAAGCAGGATGGCAAGCCAATGATTTTGCATCACCTATGTTAACAAGTCTCTTGAATAAATTCAAAGCATCGTAAAACTTTTCAGCATTTGGGAATCCTCCTTTGATTCCAAATGTTAGTAATGAAGATGGCTTTCCATTACAATATTTTTTAGCCAGTTCATTATATTCACTACTTTCTAAACCACCAAATCGGACCCAAGAAACAGCAGTATGATTTTCTAAATATTTTGCAACTGCAATTGCATTGTCGCAATGCCGCTCCATTCTTAAACTTAGTGTTTCTAAACCTTGCATAATTTGCCACGCAGCCATTGCACTTATTGCAGAACCTGTATTTCTTAATGCAACAGTTCTTACTCTGCCAATGTAGGCTGCTGGACCAAAAGCTTCAGTGTAAACAACACCGTGATATGATGGTTCAGGAGTATTAAGCATAGGGAAACGTTCCTTATTTTTAACCCAATCAAATTTTCCACCGTCAACAATAACACCTCCTAATGTAGTACCGTGACCTCCAATATATTTAGTCATTGAATGAATAACAATATCAGCACCATGCTCAATTGGATTAATTAGAACAGGTGATGCAACTGTATTATCAACAATTAATGGAACATTCCCATTTTTTGCAACTTTTGCGATAGCTTCTATATCAGCTATGTTTCCTGCTGGGTTTCCGATACTTTCACAGAAAACAGCCTTCGTTTTTTCATCCATTAATTCAGCGATATCCTCTGGCTTAGAAGATTTTGCAAAACGAACTTCAATACCTTGTTTTGGCAGCATGTGTGCAAACAAAGTGTATGTCCCTCCGTAAAGTTGAGGAGTTGAAATAATATTATCTCCAATCTCAGCAATGTTTAAAATGGAATAATTGATTGCTGCACTTCCAGAACTTACACATAAAGCAGCAACACCACCTTCAAGTGCTGCTATTCTGTCTTCTAAAACAGCAACAGTAGGATTCATTATTCTACTGTAAATATTTCCAGGAACGGCTAAATTAAATAAATCAGCCCCGTGCTGCGCGTTATCAAACTCATATGCTACTGTTTGATAAATAGGAACCGCAACAGATTTTGTAGTTGGTTCTGTTTCATAACCAGCGTGAATAGCCAGTGTTTCTTTTTTCATAATAACTGTATTTTCTTGTAACTAAAATGTTTTTATTTGAACAATCTAATTTAGCTAAATGTTTTTTAACCACAATATATTTTATTACTAATACTTATGATTTATTTACCATTTAATAATGTTGAAAAACTGCAAGTTAAGAATAACGAAAAAAAGTTGGGATTACTTCCTGCTTCCAGGGCTGAAAATGTTGGTGTAAAATAAAGTAATTAAAAAGTTAAAATGATAAAGTGTTTTGTAAGGATTTATTTTTTTTAGAGCAAAAAAAATTTTCTCTTTTATTTCGAAATTAATTTTATTGTTTAATTTCAATATTATTATTGTTTTATAAAGTCTTTTATGCTAATCATATTTTATAACGATTAGTTCAATATAAAATTCAGAGTGTCCAAGTTTGAGGTACAGATGCTTAAGATATTATATACTCTATTGTATTTTATTGAGTCTTTGTATAAAATAGTAGAATGTAATGCAATCAGTCAAATACAATTACTAGTATTATTCTAAACATTAACTTACTTGGGCTATACAATAGTGCACAAGCCTACATGTGCTTTTATTTGGCTATAAAACTGAGCTGTTCAATGGATTGCAGTAAAATAGATGTACCGTAGAAAGGGTAGTTAAATTTTTTATTTGACTACTTCTAGTTATTGTAAATACTTCATTTGCTTATCATATTTGCACTATTAATTAAAATCAAAATCAAAATTATAAATCTAGAACGCGTATGAAAAAAATTACTCTAATTTTTGCTGGAATATTTTCAGCATTTAGTATTAATGCACAAGTATCCGACACTGTGTCTACAGGGATAGGTTACGTTAATGGGGTTTATTATAGCCTAGAAAACGACGAAATTCACACTGTTGAAGCAGGAAATTGGGATATAGCTTTTACTGTAGCAGGGAGGGGTCAAACTATTCGAACAAATGGAGGACATGGAGTAGAATTATACAATTATCCAAATGGAGACACTTCTCATTGGTTTAGTGTTGACACCGCAGGTATTTCAGGATGGAAAAAATATTACAATTCTGATTCTTTGTGGACTAGGGGTGCCTTTAGTCAAGCTGCCAATAGTATGGATATGATGGATATGGGATGGGGGAATTATAATATGATTTCCCACGAGGTTACTGCAGATTCATTGTTTGTTGTTAAATTGGCAGATGGATCATATAAAAAGTTATGGATTGATAAATTATCTTTCAAAGTGTATTATTTTAAGTATGCCAATTTAGACGGAAGTAATGAGGTATCGGATACAGTAGCAAAGACCGATTATAGCAACAAGAGTTTTGGATATTATTCGTTTAAAAATGGAGTTGAGATTGATAGGGAACCTGATAGTCAAAGTTGGGATTTACTGTTTACAAAATACGGTCAAGCATTAACTCCAAATTATTATATGGGTGTATCTGGTGTTCTAGTAAATAATGGCGTATCGGTAAATAAGGTTAGTGGTGTGCACAGTCAAGATGCAGATACATTAAGCACTTCGTTTTCAAATAGTATGACTTCAATTGGATACAATTGGAAAAAAATGGATTATGCTACTTATGCGTATCAAGCTGTAGACAGTGTAACTTATTTTGTTAAAACTCAGGTTGGGGATCTTTGGAAGATAGCCTTTACTGGATTTGAAGGAGGTTCAAGTGGAAACTACATATTTACTAAAGAAAAAATATTTAGTAGTTTAGGTATTGAGCAAAATGTAAATGTTTTAAGCATTGAGACTTACCCTAACCCAGCAACTGATTTCTTAAATATTATTTTGCATCAAAGTAATACTGCAGATGTAAATGTTGTAGTATACAATTTATCAGGGTCATTGGTTTACTCGAAAAGTTTTTCGGGTGCGGCTGGTATCAACAACTTACAATTAAGTGTAGGTGAATTTTCAAAAGGCTTATATGTAGTTAATATTGGAAGTCAAGGAAAATCAGTTAACACTAAATTTATAGTTAAATAATAAATACATGAAAGCAGGTTTCTGCAATATTTATTCCAGAGGAGAGAATCCTCTTCTCTGGAATTTTAAAATAAATAGCACCTATAGGCTTAGGTTTATCATAGTCATCTTATTTAGTGTTTATGGAACTTTATTTGCACAGGATTCGGCTTCTATAAGTGTACTAGATTTATATAATAAACCTGTATCAGGTGCTCACGTTCAATTTAGGTGCCTAAATTGTAAAATACCTAATACGAGGTTAGCGCTTACGGGGTTGAATGGTGAAGTAAAGAATCCATTTTATGATTCTACTGAAATCTATATATCTTCTATAGGTTACCGTTATTTAATAGATACTTTATTACCAAACCAATCAAAAGTTTTGGTCCTAAAGTATAATACAGTTGATATTGATGAGGTGGTAGTTACTGCGCAATATGTTGTGAATAGTTCTAGTAATGCAGTACATAAAATTAAAGTAATTGATCAAAAAAGAATAGAGTCTCTAGGTGCTGTAAATTTACGAGATATACTTAGTAATGAAGCTAATGTTAGAATTTCGCAAGACAATATTTTAGGGAGTAGTACCAGTGTGCAGGGTTTAAGTGGGCAAAACGTTAAAATTTTAATTGATGGAGTTCCTGTAATCGGAAGAGTTGGCGGAAATATTGATTTGAGTCAAATTAATCTAAACGATATTGAGCGCATTGAAATAGTGGAAGGGCCACTGGCTGTTGAATATGGTACGAATGCTTTAGCAGGGACAATAAATTTGATAACAAAAAAGTCATCACAGAAAAAATATAATTTAAATCTTAATTCTTACTATGAAACTGCAGGTCAATATAATTTTGATGCTAGCCTTAAATTCAAAAATAAAAAATCTCAATTTTCTTTAACTGGAGGTCGGAACTTCTTTGATGGTTGGAATGTTTCTGATCCTCTTATTAAGTTGGACCGTATAAAAGTGGCAGATTCATCAAGATTTAACTCTTGGAAGCCAAAGGAACAAAAGTTTATCAAAGGAGCACATTTTGGTAACTTAAGTAATTGGAAATACAGGTTGTCTTCTGATTATTTTCGAGAAAAAATCACGAATAAAGGTCTTCCCAGAGCGCCCTATAATGAAACAGCGTTTGATGATTTTTATTATACTGACCGATTAAGTAACAGTTTAAATCTGAAGCGTAAAATCAAAAATAGAGGCAGCTTAAACATGATTTTTGCCTACAATTATTTCAGACGGCAAAAAAACACGTATTACACTGATTTAATTACGCTGCAAAGTAACTTAACAGATTATATAGATCAAGATACAACTATTTTTGAATTATTTATGGCTAGAGGAACTTACGCTAACTCCAGTGATTCATCAAAACTTAATTACGCTTTAGGTTATGATTTTAATATAGAAACAGGAAAAGGGAAACGAATTAAACAAGGTATACGAACAATAGGTGATTGTGCCGTTTTTGCTAGTGCGGAATATAAACCGGTAACCAAACTAATAATTCGTCCAGGACTTAGGTATTCTTATAATACATCTTATAAGTCTCCAGTAACACCATCTTTAAATTTAAGATATAATAATTACAATTGGATATTTAGAGGGGCATATTCTTCTGGATTTAGAGCCCCTTCTATTAAAGATTTATATTTTGATTTTGTGGATAGCAATCATGATATACAGGGAAATCCCGACTTAACTGCTGAAACTTCACACAATTTTAGTTTTTCAAGTATCAAAACGATAATTCATAAAAAAAACACATATAAAATAACTGCTTCAGCATTTTATAATAATATAGATAACTTAATTGCGCTCGCAATAAGTGAAGGAAACTCCTATTCCTATTTTAATTTAGATAAATTTAAAACGTTAGGTGCACAAGCTCAATTAGAGCTTATAATTGAAAATTTAAAATTTACAGTTTCTGGTACCTATACAGGTCGGTATAATTCTCTTTCAGAAAACTCAAGTATTCAGCCCTTTAGTTATTCGCCAGAATTAATAAGTAATGTCACCTATAATATAAGAAAGTATAATCTTAGTTTTTCAGGATTCTATAAGTATTCAGGCAAAGTTATAGGTTATTATATCGATGAGGAGGAGGGTATTCAACAAAATTTACTGGGAGACTTTAGCACGCTCGATTTAACAGCCACAAAAGGATTTTGGAAAAATAAAATAAAATGGACTTTAGGAGGGAAGAATTTATTTAATGTAAGAAATATTGTTTCGAGAGGGGAATCAGGAGTGCATTCTTCTAGCACAGGTTCTGTCTCTATGCGTTGGGGTATTTCTGTATTTACTTCACTAAAAATTAACATAAACGGAAATAAAATTTTGTAAAAAATCTATAGATATGATTCAAAAAATAAATGTTGTTTTATTTGTATTTACTTTAGTTTTTCTCTCTTCATGTGAGAAAGAAGAACTTCCATTAAAAAGTAATAAAACTGCTGTAACAGAAACTGACCCGAACTCTTCTAATGACTCTGTATTCTATTCTGTAAAATCAAACAGTATCTTTATAGATACAGATTATAAATATCAAGTTTTTTATGATTTAGAATCTGATACAAAAGTTGCACAAAATTTAAAAACAGATTGGGATTTAGCATTTGAGTGTGGTGATAATGGTTATCATATCAAATTAAACTCAAGTAGAGGTATGCAGGTTTGGGCTACAGGAGTCACCAATTTTTCTACTGTTGAATCTATATCGGACAATGCTGTTTGGACTTGGGATAATCCTAACGGCCATTTAGACTCTACCTCAATTGCTGAATGGGGAACAAAAAACGGAAGTGATATAATATCAAAAAATCAAGTTTTTGTCCTAGATTTAGGCTACCGCCCTGATGGAAGTAAAATAGGTTATAGAAGGATGCAGTTATTATCGCAAACGGATAATAGTTATAAAGTTAAATTCTCTCACCTATCTGGAGAAGATGAGTTTACGAAAGTAGTGCAAAAAGACAATGACTATAATTTTATGTTTTTGTTAATAGATAAAGAAGGTAGCCTCGTAAGTATTGAGCCTCCAAAAAATAATTGGGATTTGTTATTCACCCAATACACTCAGACGTTTATTTCTAATAATATATCCATTCCTTACACTGTTACGGGCGTTTTAATAAACCCCAACTCTACTTTCGTGCATTTAGACACTGTGATTAATTTTGATAATATGGTACTAGAACAGGCGAAATATTTAGAGTTTAATACAAATCAAAATACAATTGGTTATGACTGGAAAACATACAATTATGATTCAGGAAGTTACATCATTCACCCTGAAATGAATTACGTCATAAAAAATAGAGTGGGGAATTATTATCAACTTCATTTCATTGATTTTTATAATGAAAATGGTCAAAAAGGACACATAAAATTTGAATTTCAGCGGTTATAATTTAGTTTAATTCATTAATTATTTTTCTCCAGTTTTCATCTTCTTTAATGCCTGGCTTTCTTTTTCCAAAAAATGTACAAATAAGCTCTTCATTAAAGTTGAAAACTTCAATTGAATTAATATCACCGTCAACGGTGGGTTTTTTCACCAACCAACACTCCTTTACATTATTCATTTGAATGTGTAAGTTAAAATTGGGATCCAAAATATTATACCACTCTTTCATTTCAAGTAGTTTCTTAACAGTACCAGTATGTATTTGGAGCATACCTTTATTTCCCACAAAAATCATTATCGGAGTGCTGTTTTTTGATGCCTTTTCTAATGATTTTTTAACCACGTCATTGGAAACTTTTATCGCATATTTAACACCTTCATTTTCTGGAGCTAACTCCAAAGCTTGCAAACGGCTAACTTGATGTTTTTTAATCAGAGGGAAAAAACCATGGGTATCTTTTAAATTTAGCCAATCTTTCTGAAACGTCTCTTTTTTTGGATTTTGGTTTCTTTTTTCACTAATCGGCTCCAATAAGCTGATTTCTTCCTTTTTTAAACCTTGAATTTGGTGCTTAAAAGTCTCTTTAATTTTTGTAAAAGCTGTTGTATTACTTTCCTTAATTAAATATATTTTATGAATAGCACTTCCATCTTTACTAAAAAATTGAATACTAAATCTTTCATTACCTCTAGCTAATTCAGAAACAGCAAAAGTAAACTCCCAATGGTTTAAGAAAATCCTTAAATCTATATCCTCTCCTACAAATAATCCCACAGGCGAATTTTTACCAAAACTAGGGTTTAAGTATTCTCCATTTCGTTCGTGAACTACTTCGTTATTCCTAGTTAAAGCTTTTACTTTTCCCAGTTTGGGTATCTCGTTGGTCAAAAAATCTTTTAAATTAACATCGAGTCTGGTAACTTTATCACTGCAGCCTGTTGCTAGTAATTCAGCTTCAGAAGTGTTTAATAATTTTGCAGCATCTCTTATTCTTGTTTTTGGATTTTCCACTTTAAATTTTTCCCATTGGATTTTTAAAGTTCCTTCTTCGTTAATTTTTGACTTATTCATTTTAAAACAATTTTTTATTAATTTTTAATTATTTGATCGTATTTTATTCCCGTTATAATATTAAAGTGTTTTTCATTTTTAATTATTGATATGGGCACTTTATAAACCTGTTCAAGTCGCTTTTCTGTTAAAACATCTCGAGTATTTCCTTTCGAGATAATTTCACCTTTTTTCATTAGGATGGAAGAATTAGAATATTGAGCTACTAAATTCAAATCATGTAAAACTATAATAACGCATACATTGTAATTTACGGCGAAGTCTTTTGCGATTGTTAAAATTAAGTGTTGATATTGAGGATCTAAATTATTGACAGGCTCATCTAAAATTAACAATTTGTTACCTTTCTCATTATTATTCCATATTTGAGCTAAAGTTCTTGCAAAATGAACTCTTTGTAGCTCCCCTCCACTTAATGTATTTGTATTTCTATCCGCCATAGGAAGCACGCCTAATAATTCCATCGCAGAATAAATAATATCTTTATCCTCTTTAGATGGATACATTTTATAGTGCGGAAACCTTCCCATACTTACCAAGTCTCTAACGGTGTATGCAATAGAGTAGTTAAACTGCTGATTGAGATAACTTCTTTTGCATGCTAATTCCTCCAATGAAATATCTTTAATATTCTCTCCTTGCAATTCAATACTTCCTTTATTAGGAATTAATGTACCTGCAATACATTTTACCAATGTAGATTTCCCCGCTCCATTTGGCCCTAAAACTGCAGTAACTTTACCATATTCAAAGGTTGCTTTAACATTATTTAAAATATTTTTTTTACCAATATCAAAGGAGATATTATTAACGTTAACCATTGCTTTTTTTCTTTTGTTGAAGTAATAATCCTAAAAAAATAGGTGTTCCCAGGATAGCAGTTAAAATTCCAATTGGTAGTTCAGCGGGCGCGACAATTAACCTACATAAGAGATCAGCTACACTTAGAACAATTGCCCCCAAAATTGCCGAAATCCATATTAAATTTTGATGCCTTGATCCAACTAATAATCTTGTTATATGAGGGATGAGTAATCCTATAAACCCTATCATTCCTGACATAGCGACACAAGCTCCAACACTCATTGTTACCCAAACAATAAGTTGTTTTTTTAGTTTTGTAACATCTACTCCTAAACAAACTGCATCTGATTCTCCCAATGCAAATACGTCTAGCTTTTTTGATAACCGAGCTATCATTATAATTGGGAGTATTATTAAAGGTATTAAAGTGATTACTTTCTCCCAGTCCGCTCCCCCTAAGCTTCCAAAGCTCCAAAACGTAATATCTCTTAATTGATCATCATTTGATAAGTATATTATAAAACCAGTAATAGCACCAGCTAAAGCATTAATCGCTATGCCGGCTAATAGCATTGTTGCAATATTAGTAGATTTTTCAGATTTTGCTAATTTGAAAACAATTATTGTAGTTACAATAGCACCCAAAAATGTTGCAAAGGAAATACTGTAATAACCCAGAAAACCATTAGTGAATTGAAGACCTAATATAATCGCAATAGATGCAGCAAGCATTGCCCCTGCTGAAATACCAATTAAACCGGGGTCAGCTAAAGGATTGCGGAAAAGCCCTTGTAAACCTGCTCCGCTAACGGCTAAGGCAGCACCTATTATCATACTTAGAAAAACCCTAGGTAATCTGATATGTAAAAGAACATTATTTTGAGGGTTTGTGAAGTCACTAAAATTATCAACTCCGAACAGATGCAAAAATATATTTACACATTGTTTAAATTCAATTTTAAAAGCTCCTAAAAAAGTACCCAATATTATGCAAATGGGAAGTAGTATTAGTAGTGAAATATAAGTTATTTTAATTCGCCGAGTCATTTTTGAAAAACTTGACTTAATTTTTCGTTTAGTTCAAGAACCGCTTTTCCAACTCGTGGACCAAACCCAGCTAAATATTGCCCTTCCATGGTAATCATACGTTTGTTTTTACCTGCGCTAGTTTCCATAATCCCGGGTATATTATCAAACACACCATTTAAACTTTTTGCTCCGGATTTAAACATCAATATCACGTCAGGGTTCGCTGTTACGATAGCTTCTGCAGTTAATGGTTTGAACGATGTAAAATTAGTGATGGCATTTTGTCCACCAGCTATAGTTATCATTTTATCCATTTGTGTGTTTTTTCCTGCAACTAAAATAGTTCCTGCACCCCTAGCATAAATAAAGAGAACCTTAGGAGATCTTTCGAAAGTTTGGAGTTGATTTATTGACTCATCGATCAGGCGTTCAAGGTCATCCGTTTTTTTTGTAAATTGGAGACTGTCTTTAACTGCTCTTATAAGGATTTTAGTACCTTCAATTGAATGTTCTTGGTCAAACAAAACCACTTTTACACCACTTGATCTAATTTGTTCCACAACCTTTGGGTTCAAATCTTTTTCAATACCAACTACTAAGCCTGGATTTTGTGACAAAACACCTTCTGCTTGAATTTGTTTATTATGCCCTACTTTCGGCAGTTTATCAATTTTCGCAGGATAGTTACTGGTAATATCTGTTGCTACTATGTTTTCCTCATACCCAAGTCCTGCTATTATTTCACTTATTGCTCCATTTAATGAGACAATCCTAAGTGTTTCTTTTTTTTCTTCAGGTAGTTTATTATTTGTTTTATTTTCTTGACAACTTGTTAGTAGGACACCAATAAAAACAAGAATAGTAAATAGTTTAAATTTCATTTCGCTATTTTTTATAAGATTTTAAATTTGAATTAAATACTTTCTAAAAGTACCTTTAAGCTAAAAGAACAACAATACCTTAAAAGTGTTAAAAAATAGATTTGCAATTTGAAAAGCATGACTTGATACTATTTAATTTATTTCATCCTCGCAACTAATATTTTACAACTTTATTAAAGTATCGGTTTATTATTAATGACATTAATTTTTTTACCCATAAAATGGTACTGCATTAAAAATTATTTTTCCACAACTTTGTTTATAATAATTCTAAATAGGTAGAAAATGGAAGAATTAATGGAAACACCAGTTTTGTATAGAGTTGAAAAAGACACAATGGGCGAAATTAATGTGCCAAGCAATAAATATTGGGGAGCTCAAACACAAAGATCAATAAAAAACTTCCCCATTGGCGAGAAAGGAAGTATGCCATTTGAGGTGATTAGCGCCTTCGGATATTTAAAAAAGGCTGCAGCAATTACCAATAATCAACTTGGAGTACTTGAAAACACAAAAAGCGATGTTATACAGGTTGCCTGTGATGATATAATAAACGGAAGTTTAAAAGATCATTTCCCCCTAGTTGTATGGCAAACAGGATCTGGAACTCAATCCAATATGAATGTTAATGAAGTTATCGCCAATAGAAGTCACGAGTTGTTGGGTAATAAAATGGGAGAGGGTGTACCTTTAGTTCACCCAAACGATGATGTAAATAAATCGCAATCTTCTAACGATACATTCCCTACAGCTATGCATATATCGGCTTATTTAAAAATTGTGCATAAAGTGATTCCGAATATACAATTATTAAAGGATGCCCTTAAGTCAAAGTCAGATGAGATGGTAGATGTAGTGAAAATAGGTAGAACCCATTGGATGGATGCTACCCCCCTTACTTTAGGTCAGGAATTTTCAGGATATGTGGCACAATTAGAGTACGGTTTACAAGCATTAAAAAATACGTTGAGGCATTTAAGCCACTTAGCCTTAGGGGGAACGGCTGTTGGGACGGGATTAAACTCACCTGATGGTTATGATATTATAGTCGCTAAACATATCTCAGATTTAACAGGACAGCCATTTGAAACAGCACCAAATAAATTTGAATCATTGGCAGCTCACGACGCAATTGTTGAATCTCATAATGCATTAAAGCAATTGGCAATTAGTATCAATAAAATTGCTAACGATATACGACTTTTAGCTTCTGGACCAAGATCGGGTATAGGAGAACTAATTATACCGTCTAATGAACCGGGTTCTTCTATAATGCCAGGAAAGGTAAACCCAACTCAAATTGAAGCCATAACTATGGTTTGTGCGAGAGTTTTAGGAAATGATACAACTATTTCTTTTGCAGGAGCAAATGGACATTTTGAATTAAATGTATATAAACCAGTAATGATACATGCCTTTTTAGAATCAGCAAATTTATTAGCTGATGCCGCTCAATCGTTTACTCAAAATTGTATCATAGGTATTGAGCCAAATAAATCGAGAATCGACGAACATTTAAATAACTCTTTGATGTTAGTTACTGCACTTAACGTGCATATCGGTTATGAGAAATCAGCAAAAATTGCTAAAAAAGCATATGAAGAAAATAAAACATTAAAAGAGGCTGCTTTAGAGCTAGCTTATTTAAGCGAAGCTGAATTTGACAGCTGGGTTGTTCCATTGGATATGGTAAGCTCATTAAAAAATTAGCAGATGGACCTAATATATAAAAAGCTTGATATAAGAGCGCTATCTCCAAAGGTTGCGACTGAAAAATTAGTGAGTTTCTTGAACAATAGGACAGAATATGAACTTCTTTGGTTAATTGATAATAAAGAGCCAATCGATTGCTATGCATATTTAGTTCAAGAAAATTATTTGTTTGAAACATTTATTACATCATCAAAAGAGTACCGAGTTTTTGTTGGTTGGAGTTATAATTAAAAAAATTGGTTTTAATAGGTATGATTTTTAGTTGTTTTACAATTAAAAATCATTTGTTTGTGGTTATCAAGGTGGTGGCAGCCACCTTGATTTTTTTTAAATTATAACTGAGTAGATTTAATTCAAGGTGATATTGCTGTGGGGTCGGATAAGTAAGGCTTGGTTGTGCTGTTTTTATAAACTATAGTAATAAAAGATTAATGCTAAATATAGCGTGTAAAGATAAAGGTGTATGAAGCAAAATACTTTTTTAAGTATAACCAAAATCAGCTTCAGTGTTACCCTAATTCGGATTTAAAAAGACTTCCTAAAGGTTTTATAGTGTAAATAATTAATGCGGTTTATCTAAAAATAGTATTTAAGCTGAAAGAATCTATAAAACTTAAGGCAACAATCATAAGGCGTATCAACCTATAACTTTAAAAATTTATCAGAGTTAGAAGCTAAACTAAATGCGTCATATTCTGATTTTCTGGTTTACAAATCAACTTATGATTTGTTGGTTGCTATTTTTAGTTTTACGAAATGTTTTATCAAGGAAAAAATTAATAGGGACGCTTATTTTGCTTCAAATAATATAATACATGCGTTAAAGCTGAAAAACAAAAGATAGATTATTTAAGGATTTCAGCAGATTGTTATAAAATTCTCCTTTCAATATTCTTCCAAAAAAAAGCTGAGTATTCAAGTACTCAGCTTTTTTTGTTTGGTAACTGCTACCAACTATTTTTAAAAACCTTTTCTACAAAAGATTTTATACAGCATTTAAAAAAATGCTAATCCTGCTTATTTTTTTACGATTTTAAAAGTCTCCCTTTTTTGTTCTCCGATTTGAAACAAATAAATTCCCGTTGCCAATTGGCTAATGTCAACTGTTGTAGTTGCGTTAATTAATTTTCCACTGAGAACTTGTTTACCGGATTGATCTGTAATCGTGTACAATTCTCCAGATATAGTGTTACCTCCTTTAATTGTTATCAAATCATTTGTAGGATTTGGAAAAATAGAAATATTCGCAACGAATTTACTCTCTTTAATGTTGGTAGTACCAGTTACTGTAATTGTAGCTTTCATACCTACTAATGCATGAGGTGTACACACATAGTAATGCGTACCTATTCCAAGTTTTTCTGGCATAACCTTACCACCATTGAATGGAACCTGAAAACCATTTGACAATGCCGTACTACCGTTTACGTCGTAGGTTGATTTGTTAATCTCTACAGCGTTGTGTGAACCGGAAATAACAAAGTTAACACTATCTCCAAAAGCTATAGTAAGGTTAGAAGGGGTGAAACTCGTTCCATCGTTTACAACTGTCCAAGTTTTGCAAAAACCTGTAAAACTAGTTAAAATCAATAAGGTTAAAATTGTAAGACTTTTCATTTTTATATTTTTTAATTGCTCTCTACTCATTTGGCTTTTCAAGTACGCCCTGTTTTTTAAAGTGATATCTAGCCTCCACCTTCGCAACCTAAATTTAAAAAAAATGTTGTAGATTATAATGCATAAGAAAAAAAATAAAAAGTTTAATCCGTTTTTTAAAACATGAATTATTAGTTGTTAGTGTTTACCGTGAGGTAGTTAATAGTTGTCTTCATCTATTATTTAACTAAATAGATAAATCAAAAAAAGCGAGCTAAACTATAATAGCAAGATTTTGTGATATCAGGTGGCGTAGTTTCAAACTGTTTGGAATATATCAATCAGTTTTTAAATTTAAAAATTAACCTACTGATATTATTAGGTACAGTGACCTATTAATTCTTCTTTTCCCCAATCACCGATTTTGTCGCTTTCAATCCAAGTACTCAAAATTGAAGTTTTCCATCCCTCTGGATTTTTTTGGTTCTATAAGTTACTAAATAAAAGCAGTTTAAATAGTGTTGTAAATATGTATGTATCTTTTCAAAAGGTATAGCATTATATATATGATAGGCTATCAAAAAAACCTGAATTATTGATTTAAGAACAGGAGTTAAAAAAATTAAAACAAAAAATAAATAGCAATGAAAAAAATTAAAATAGCTGCCTGCCTGATGGCATTTTCATTCTTGTTTACGGGGTGTAAAAAGGAAGAAATTGAGAGTAGTTTTCACGAAAAAACAATAGAACTAAATTCTTTAAAAGAATACAATGGTACAAATTTCCAGCCATTTGAAGAGCTTGATTTTGAATTTTATATTAAAACTGATGAGCATTGGTTAAAACTACAAAGAACCAGTTCACTAATTATGTATCCACAGTATAACAATGAAGAAGGGACACGTAGATTTAACTGGTCTAAAAATGACAACCCAGATGTATTAGATGATTGGTATTCCACTTGCGTGTTTTTTAGTTACACTAACAAATCGAAAATCAAATACATAGTAATTGAAATCACACAGGATGGTAAAAGGTACTATGGATGGATGAGAAAAAGTGGTGGTAATTTAGAAATTGTTATCAGCAAAATTCCAAATCAAACTTTAGCAATTGGGTCTAGGAATTAAATACAATATAATTGGAAAATTAAATTTGTAGAGGCCTGACTCTATTTTTAAATTTCCGAGCAATGCAAGGGAAAAAGGTAGGGGAATATCGATACAGAAACTGGCTGATTTCACATCGAGTCTATTAAGTTTGTGGTTATGTTAAGTAGGGGTTTTGGTGTTGTTTTTAGTTGGTGACTGTCACCAGTTGTCTTATTTATAAACTTTTAAAGATAAGTGTCTATGGAATTAGTTTTAAAAGTAGAACTAGAGAGAAGGAGTTATTCGTCACTATATTGGGTGTAGTAGAAGGCGAAAAGCTAATATTTATTACAACCCAATTTACCTGATTATTTTAATTAATGATTGCAAGCTGCACAAACTCCTTGAATAAAAACGGATTGTGTTTCTTTTTTATATCCTGGTGGTAATTTAATTTCGGGTATAGCTATTTCTTCCAAGCAAAATGTTTTGTCACATTCCTCACACCTAAAATGTGCATGAGAATCTGAATGTTGATGACTGCTGCATGTTCCTCCATGACATAAGGCATATTTTATTTGACTAGTCTCATCGTGAATTTGATGAATAATTCCAGACTCCTCAAATGATTTTAAAGTTCTATATACCGTAACTCGATCAAGCTTTTTTGCGAGTAACGCTTCAAGGTTATTATAAGACAAGGCATGCTTGTTATTTATAAAAACACTCAAAATCAATTCGCGATTAGGTGTTAATTTTAAACCATGATTCTTAAGAAGATCTTTTGGACTCATATTTCAAAAATAATTAAAATATATTTAATGCAATAGTGTTGCATTAAATATATTTTACTATTTTTGCAACAATGTTGCGTTTAAATTATTTTATGTCTTTAATATTGTTGATGATATTCAGTGTGAGTATCGGGCAAAC
>MDTF01005474.1_pt1 | contig 26844 bp, 24 predicted proteins | sample 811191 | NCBI WGS metagenome assembly MDTF01 (sample SAMN05326649, study PRJNA326480) | marine metagenome | isolation source: seawater | place: Southern Ocean | collected 2011
ACAAAGTACCATTGGCGCTGAAGGGCTTGACTTCCGAGTTCGGAATGGGATCGGGTATTACCCCTTCGCAATAATCACCGGCGAGAGTGTTATACCTAATAAAAGAACATTGTAAACAGTGAAATACTGTTATTTTAAATGATTTTTACAATATTATTTATATAGTTTTTAAGACTAGTCTTACCAAATATCTTATGCACTTTATTTGAAAGATTCATACTGGTTAGCGCTGAGGCAAACCTTTCGCCTCTACGAGCGGGAAGAAGCTTAAATTTTGAATTAAACATTTTTGCAACTTCAAGTATAGTATAACTCTCTTTACTGGATATACTATAATGTCTGCATTTATCTTCTTTCCATGCATAGTAACAGGCCTCGACAGTGTCATTAATATGAGTAAATCTCCTTGATTGTGAGCCAGGTTTAACCACGGTTAAAGGAGTATTACTTTTGTATTGATTTTCAAATATACCAATAACAGTTGCCATGCTTCCTTGGCTTATTTGAAGGGGTCCATAAACATTATAGAAATAAATTATTTCAAATTTGAAATTATACCATTTTTTTAAATTTTCTAGCATTTCTAAGTTTTTTGCTTTTGTAAAGGCGTAAGGTGATAAGTTTTTATCAGCACCATTATTTCCAATAGTAGCAGATGTTGCAGAATATATTAATTTTACATTATGCTTAAAGCAAAAATTAAAAACTTCATTTGTTCCTATTACATTGGAGTTTATACACTCATTCATCTTTAAAAAGCTTTGATATATCCTTGAAAATTCTCCCAAATGAAACAGGGCATTTATATTATTCTTTTCTTTTTTTAAAATTTTAAAAATATTTTTTGTATGAGAATTTATGTACTTAATTTTTTTGCTTTTAATATGATTTTTTTTATATCCTGATGAATAGTCATCAATACTAATAATATTGAAATTAGTTTTTTTAACTAAAAGTTTAATTAAGTTGGCACCTACAAAGCCAGCACCACCAGTAACTACAATTATTTTTTTCATTTTTATTATAATCTAAGATTTATTAAAACTAATTTATACTCTTAATAATATCATAATCTAATATTAAATAATAATTATTATTTTTAATTCTATAATTATGATTTAATGTTGAAAAAATTTTTTGAAATTCAAAGTTTTTTTCTTCTATATTGAAATAAGGGTTGGTAAATAAGTTATATTGATATTTATCATTTTCATATTGCAATCTTGTTATATTTTTAAAAATAAAAACACTAAACGTAATTATAATCAAAATTCTAATTTGTTTTTTCAAATTTATATTAATATGAAGTCTTTTATCTAAAAAATTACTTATTGGAATAAAAAATATTAAAGCAAAAAAACTGTAACCACCATATCTTAATGTTGGGTGGTTTATAAACCATTCCAAAAATAAAAAAGATAATAGCAAAAATAAAAGTATAAAATTCTTATCATAAGAATAATTGTCAGTTTTTTTTTTTCCTTTAAGTAATAATAGGCAAATTAATGACACTAAAAAAATTACAAGTATAGTGTCACTTATTTTTGTAAAAAAATAAGTTGAAAACCACCTTGGGAGCCAATTAAAATTAGATAAATAAATTTCTGGACTTTCAATTCTAAAATTAGGTGAAGCACCTGCTTTTGACCACAGCGAATACCAGGATTTCATTTGTTCAACTTGATTTATTGGAATACTCCACTGCAAATTTTCAAAACAAGTAAAACTAGCAGGATAAACAAGACAACCTGTGTTCAAAAAAACATGAAAAATAAATAACGATATCCCTAAAACAAACATAAAAGTAAATTTATTTTTTAGGAGTGTAAATATATTTTTTTTATAAAAAATAAAAAATCTAAATTGATATAACCACAGTAAAAATAAAGTTAAATAAATAAGATAAAAGCTTTTTAAAGAAATTATTAATAGAAGTAATACAATTATTTTTTCATAATAAATAATAAAATTATCATTTATAATTTTTTTTTTAAGAATATTAAGACTTTCTAAATAAATAATAATTAATAAAAATATTAAAATTAATGCCGACTTATCAGTGCCATGTTCTGCTATTCTATAAAAAGCTATATTAATATACACAAAAGAAAGAACTAATAAAAATAAAGTAAAAGAATGTTTTTTACTTTTTATTTGATTCTGAATTTTATCTAAAAAAATTAAATTAGAAAAACCCATTATAAAAACTACACCACTATTTAGTAAGAAATACTTAATATAAGGTAAATAGAATAAAGAATTTAAATAAAATATTGAAGATGGAGTTCTGAATCCATGATTTAATATTCCTAAACCTAATATTTTTTTATATTCTATTAACGATAACGTATACGAAAAATGGTAATAGAAAAAATCATCATGATTTTTATGCATCAGTAAACCAATAAATAAAATTAAAAATATAGTAAAAACCATTCTTAGTTCTTTAATTTTGTTTATGAAATTTTTTATTAATTGCGCTGAAAAAACTAACCACCCAACTGTCATAATGAGCAAATTATGGTAGATAGAATGAGGGACAAAAAAATTTGTGGTATATGAGATGATGATTAAAAATAATATTCCATTCAGACCCTTTTCTCCTATTGAATACTCTCTATTAGAAATTAAAGAAAAGATATTACCATATCCAATTATTGAAAATATAATTAAAAAATAAAAAATAAATAAAATGAAAAAATTTCCCATTTATAGTAATTTTTTACTATAAGTAATCAATCGCAAAAAATGCATCATGGATTAACTTTAGATTATTTTTCGATATTTTTTTCGTATGTAGCCCAATTAAAAAACCTAACTCCTGAACTTTCTGAGAATTCTCAAATTTTTCGTTCTTTTTACATAGTTTATATAATTTAGCTGCTGGCTGATTGGCAAAGTTGCCGCTGATTATTGGTCTTGTTTCAATTCCCATTTTATCTAAAAAATTAATAAATTTTTTTTTCTTATCTTTAAATCTCTCAGATAGTAAAATTGGCAATCCCATCCAGCTTGGATCAATATTTTTAGGAACAGTAATAAAATCAAATTGCTTATTCCATTTGTCAGATTTAGTAATTTTTTCTACTATAAGATTTTTATTCATATTTCTAAATTTTTTTAAATAGTTTAGCCTTTTAAATTGATTATGTGCTATGGCGGCTTGAATATCTGTTGGTCTTAAATTAAAACCAGAATTAATAAAAATATATCTTGGATCTAGTTGTGGATTTTGCCTGGCATAATAATTATACGACTTCAGACTTCTTTTATAGTGTCTTGTACCACCAAGCCATCCATGTGATCTAAGTGCAAATAAAATATCGTAATCCTCTTTTTTGTTACACGTAACCATTCCACCTTCACCAGATGTGATTTGATGAGAATAATAAAAAGAATAGGAACCGTAATCTCCAAATGTACCTAAGTATTTATTTTTCAATCTTGACCCTAAAGATTCACAGTTATCCTCTATTATGATAAGTTTATGTTTATTGGCAATTCTTTTTATTTTAAATAGATCAGAGCTAATACCCAAAACATTTATTAGCATAATTGCTTTAGTTTTTTTTGTAATCTTTTTTACTAAATCATCTATATTTATATTCAAAGTTTGAATATCTATATCTACAAATACAGGCTTAAGACCAAATTGAACTAAAGGCCATATTGATGTTGACCAACATAGTGCAGGAATTAATACTTCATCATCTCTCTTTAAACAGTTTTTTTTAAGTGGGTTTCCAGCTGCAAATGTTGCAAGAAGATTAGCAGATGACCCTGAGTTGACCATCAAAGCATAATTTACACCTAATTTTTTAGCAAACGCTTTTTCAAATTTGCTTGTATGTGAGGCCATAGTAATTCTCTTTGAACTCAATACTTTTTTTCCAATTGAAATGTCATTATTAGAAAATCCATTTTCTAAAAGTTCATATTTATACTTTCTGTCAATTAAAGTTTTAAGATTTTGATTTTTTTTTTTCATATGAAGTTTATTTTAATAAGCTAATAATATATGAAAAACAAATTATTTAAGAATATAAATTGACAGAAACTATATTTTTAGCATATTAAATTATGAAATTAAGGGAAAAAGATTGCTCAATATAATCACCATTAGCTTATTTTCTTTCTTTCCTGTTTCGTTTATCTTGGGAAATTCTTCAATTAATTTAAATGTTTTTTTTATAGATTTCTTATTACTTTATAGTTGTTATAAATTTAAAAATTGGAACTGGTTAAAAGATAAAATTTTTAGATTGTTAATAATATTTAATTTTTATTTAATTATAAATTCTATATTTTTTCATTATTTAACTGATTACTCTAATTATGATGGTTTAGTTAGATCATTTAGTTTTATAAAATATATATTTTTAGCATATGCTTTTAGACTTCTAATTAAAGATAAGATAATTTTAGACAAAATTATTAAAAATTGGCTGGTTATAATTAGCATTATTATATTAGATGTATTATTTGAAAAAACTTTTGGTCATAATATCTTGGGTAATGTAAGTCCTGATGGCACTAGAATTGTCAGTTTTTTTAACGGTGAGCTTGTAGTAGGTGGACTAATTTTATGTTTTGGCTTCCTTATAACCACATACTTTTTAAATACAAACTTGGATATTAAATCAAAAATTTTTTTTAATGCTTTTTTAATTTTTATACCGTTAAGTGTTTTTATTTCAGGGGAAAGGTCTAATTTTATAAAATCTTTTATTATATTTTCTATTATTGTATTTCTAATTGATAAAACTAAATTATTAATTAATAAAAAAATATTTTCAATCTTTTTTATTTTAACATTGTTTGTATCTATTTCTTTAAGTGAAAGTATCAGAATTAAACAAACAGAAACTTTTAAAAGAATTCTTAAGGTTAAAAATTCAGAAAAATTTACAGACAGATTTCAAAACATAAAATATTTTGCTCACTATGATGTTGCAATAAAGATATTTAAAGATTTTCCAATAACTGGTGTAAGTAGTAAAAATTTTAGAAATTATTGTCATGATAAAAAATATTTTGATCAAAATATTAAGTTTTCTAATTCAAGATGCAATACTCATCCTCACCAAATACATTTTGAAGTATTATCCGAGCATGGATTAGTAGGCTATTTGTTTTTATTTTATTTATTATTTACTTTTTTTAAAAAAAACTTAGCTACTGCGAAGTTATCAAAAAATATTTTTCATTACGCATCTATAATATATTTAATTGTTTTCTTTATGCCTCTGTTGCCTGGTGGTGCAATATTTTCAACATTTAATGGTGCTTTATTTTGGATAGTTTTTTCGGTTGCAAATCTAGATTTTAAAAAAAATATACTAATCGTATTTAATATTTTTTTTTAAATAATAATAAAAAGAATTATAAAATATAACTAATAATAAAAGTAATAATATCAATATTTTGGAGTCATCAAAAAATTTAGCTCCTATTAACAATGCAGACAAATTAAAAATAATAAGAATGAGGCCTGTTAGTGTATTTATGACTTTATCTGAATAAGATAGTTTACTCCTAATAAAAATATAAAGAAGCTGATGTAAATGTGTTTTGTCTGCTTTTGTAGCTGACTTTTTATTAAACTTTTTTCGAATAATGGAAAATAAATTCTCATATGCGGGATACCATAACATACATGCAGCAAAATATGGTGAAACAAGGAGATTATTATCATTTGAAAATTGAATCAGTATATAGCCAAGAACAAAAGAAATAAGATAAGCTCCACTGTCTCCTAAAAATAACTTCCCAAAAAAATTGAATACGAAAATAACAAGTAGCGCTGCTAATATTATTCTAACTAAATCAAAATTTAAATCTAAACTATAATTATTAGATAAGTGAAATATAATATAAGTAACAATTAAAAAATATCCAACTACTAATATATTAAGGCCATCCATAAAATTTGATCCATTTATTAATATAGTTAGACAAAGTAATGTGAAAAAATATCCAAAATAACTATTTTGAAGATAATGATCAAAAAATTCCCATCTAACAGAATAAATATATGTCGGATTGATATATAGAAACGCGCTAATTACAAATAATTGTATCACAATTCTTTTATTTGGTGATGATATAAAATTTATATCAGAGAGTATCCCTGTTAAAAAAATAGCTAATAATATTATTTTAAATTGATAAAATTCAGATTCATAAAATATCAGTATAGATAATAAAAAAATTATACCTCCAGATAATGGCACCTCATCATTGCTTACTAGAGATTTATGACTAGAGTATTTTGTATCCAACAATAAATTATTTTTTTTAAAAAAATAATTTATTATTAATGTTGAAAATAATGTAAAAAAAATTACATGCAGATCGGGCATTATTTATTCTAATTCTTTTTTTGCTTCTAACAAATCTCCATCGATCATATCTTCAACTAAACCCCTAAATGAGTATTTTGGTTTAAACTTTAGATCTTTGAGTGCTTTAGATGCATCTCCCTTTAAATACTCCACTTCATTTGGTCTAAAATATTTTTTATCAATTTTTATCAAAGTTTCTTTTTTATTTTTATTCAAAGTATACCCAATTTCATTAAGTCCTTTTCCACTCCAAAAAATATTCATTCCTAAGTATTTAGCAGCTATATTTACAAACTGTTTAACAGAATAAGCGTGCCCAGTTGCTATTACGTAATCTTTAGGTTTCTTTTGCTGCATTATTCTCCATTGCATTTCTGTATAATCTTTTGCATGACCCCAATCTCTTCTCGCATTCAAATTACCTAAATATAGCGTTTCTCTAGACCCAAGTTTTTTTCTTGTTAAAAATCTTGTTATCTTTCTTGTTACAAATGTCTCTCCTCTACGAGGACTCTCATGATTAAATAAAATTCCATTGCATGCAAAAATTCCATAAGACTCCCTATAGACTGATGTTATCCAATAAGCATAAAGTTTTGCTACACCGTAAGGTGATTTTGGATGAAATTTTGAATTTTCTGTAAATATTGATTTTCCATACGTTTCACCAAATAATTCTGAGGTACTAGCTTGATAAAATTTTACATTTTTAATTTTTAAAAACCTTATAGCTTCTAATATTCTTAAAGTTCCAATACCAGATACCTCACCTGTATACTCTGGATTCTCAAATGAAACACCTACATGACTTTGTGCTCCTAAATTGTAAACTTCATTTGGCTGAACTTTATGAATAATATTATAAATACTGTTACTATCGGTTAAATCTCCATAATGTAAAAAAAAGTTTGTTTTGTTGTGTCGATCAACATAAATGTGATCAATTCTTTTAGTATTGAATGTAGAGGATTTTCGAATTACGCCGTGGACAATGTAATTTTTATTCAACAACAGTTCTGCTAAGTAAGAACCATCTTGACCTGTAATACCAGTGATTAATGCAACTTTTTTTTTCATTTTTTTGTAACAATGAACTTAAGTATAGAAATTAATATTAAAAAACCATCTTTAAATTCATTTACCTTCTTTTTACCACTTATTCTTGATCTTTCATATGATGGAAAAGCTATGGATCTAAATTTATTGAATTTAGCTTTTACAGGCAATTCAATACAAAATGTAAAATCTTTATTTTTTAATTTTAAGAGATTAAATGCATCTGTTCTTCCCATTACATAGGTAAAAAGTACATCAGATATATTCAAATTAAATAGTACTCTACATAAAGTTGTAAAAAATTTATTACCTATGTAAGTTAAAAATGTATCATCATCACTCCCACCATTTTTTTCATACCTAGTATTAAATACAAAATCATTTTCATTTTCTAAAAGAGATATCATCTCACTCAAATATTTTGGATGAAATGATCCATCAGCGTTGAATATACAAAGATATTTAGTTTCTACAGTTTCTATCCCCTCTATAAGAGCACTTCCAAAACCTTCTCCTTTTTGCTTTACTATGTTGCAGTCAAAACCTTTAACTGCCTCTTGTGTTTGTTTATCATATTCAGGTATTACGATAGTCTTTCTAACATTATACTTTTCAAGTTCTCGTAAGACAATTGGCAGTGTACTAGCTTCATACTTAGCAGGTATAACAAGTGTTAAATTATTCATTTTATTATTATTTACTATAAATTTTTACTTTTTTAATTATAGCATAAAAAGTTAATCTTAAAGTAAATAATGCAGAAACAATAAAACTATAATTAAGATGTAATCTATATAGTCTATAGGCATCAAATAACTTTTGAACTATTGATGATGATAGCGAGTTTTTATTTTCTCTCCAAGACGAAAGATATTGATTTAAACCATAAATAAATTTTATCTTCTTGGTAATTTTTAACCATAAAAGGTAATCTTCTTTAGTTTTTAATTTACTAAATTTGTTATTATAAAAAAATTTTTTATTTAAAATGATTGTTGACAGACCAATATCACAACTTTTTAAAAGATCATTATAATTAAGTTTTCTTAAAGTATTGAATTTTCCAATAATTTTAGACTTTTCATTAATAATAAAATAATTAGTGTATGAAATTTCTAAATTGTTTTTTGTCATAAATTCTAATTGTGTATTTAATTTATTTTTTTTCCAAATATCGTCTGCATCACAAAAGGCCAAATAAGTTCCACTTGCTTTGATTATACCTCTATTTCTAGAAAGACCAGCACCATAGTTTTTATTATTTATTATAAGTTTTTTAATCTTTATTTTTTTTAAATTATTTTTTACAAATTCTAACTCATCTAAACAAGTGTCATCGTAAATAACTATAACTTCATAATTTTTGTACGTCTGATTTAAAATTGATTTTATTGTTTCTTGAAAATATTTTTTTTTTCTATAATAAGGTATAATAATACTAATCCGATTTTTTATAGACATAAAATATGACTCAAAATAAAAAAGTTGTTGCGTATACGTTTAGCATATTTGCCATAAGTTCAGCCGTAATAAGTTTTTATTTAAATATTAATTTATCAGTTATAGCTTCATACACTGGAATAAATGAATACTTGAGTGAATTCAATATATTTACAAAAAATGGCGGTGCTGCAAGTGACTTGGAAACTCACTGGAAGTATATTCAAATATTAAAAGATGACATAAATAATCTGTTTATATACGAACTAGGTGTTGATTTTAAACTTTTAAATTACCCTCTTCATCATTTAATTATTGCACAGGTACCCATCATTAATTCGAATTTAAAATTTTATTTATCAATATTTTTTATAATATCATTATTTTTGCCTATGTTGTTCTATAAATGCTTAGTCATAAGATATGAAAATATTAGTAAGGAAAAATTATTAGCTTTAGCATCGGTGATTTATATCTTACCTGGCTTTCAGTATTCAGCTATATGGGGAAACCCTCATATAACTGCACTATTTTTTTTACTATTTAGTATTTATTTTATTCTTAAGCTTGAAAAATCAAATTTTGAAAGGAGTAAATATATTTACTATAGTATATTTTTTTTAGCTTTAGCTGCTTATGTAAAACAATTTTATGTTTTTTTATTTCCATTTTTTTTATTAATAATTTTTAAAAAAAAAACATTACCAGCAGCTATCAGTATAATGGTTTTTTTAATATTGCTTGGTCTTCCTGGATTAGTTTTTTTAATTAAAAATCCAATATTATTATTTGGATTAAACACGTTAAATATAACAAACTTTCCATCTGCACTGTTAATATCTTCAACAATAATTTTTTTTTTCTTAATACCATTTATTTTTCAATACTTTTATAATAATCCCACAATATGTAGGGCTCTATTCGTGGAAATATTGAAAGAAAAAAATACTATTTTAATTATCACATTAATATTTTTTATATTAAATAACTATTTTTATTACGAGGGTAATATTGGAGGAGGAATTATTTATAAACTTTCAAATCTTGTTTTAAATAATAATTATATTTTTCTCATGTCTGCTTATTTTGGGATTTATTCAATAATTTATTATAGTGGGAACAATATCAACAATTATGTTTTATCATTTCTTTTACTTATAACATTTTCGACAGGTTTTTTTATTTTTCAAAAATATTTTGAACCTATGTTCTTTATCTTGCTTTTAACTTTTTATGATAAAAAAAGAATTGAAAAATCAACAGTTTTAGGCATAAACTGGATAATACTTTATTTTACAACTTACTATCTATCTTTAAATATTATTTATTGATATTTATTAATTTTATATCCAAATATAGATGCAAGTCTCCCACTAGCTTTTGCAAAATAAAATAGTGAGTTTATAAAATTATATTTTCTAAAAATAAAAAACAAATAAATTAAACTTAGAAAAAATAAAAAAAATAATTTAAATATACTAATGAAATAACCAATTTTTTTTCCATAAATACTTTTATCAATAATTAAACCTGAATACCCATATCTAAAATTTCTTTTTAAAAACCAGGTATAATTTTCTCTATCTACTTGTGGATATTCCTTAACTGTAGCTCTGGAATTCCACATAATAGAAAAACCTTTTTTCTCTAATTTCCTAAAGAAAAGTTGATCACTACCACCTATATTTTTTAAATTTGTATTAAATAATAAATTAGTTTTATCTAAAATTTCTTTTTTGAAAAAACAGTTATTTGTAGCTATCCATTTAATCTTTTGTTTATTTGAATTAGAGGGCTCTAATATATTATATAATTTTTTATATTTAATATTTAAAACATCATGATATTGAGGTCCTCCAACAATATCACATCTGTATTTAGTAATAAAATTAGTCATTGAACAAATCCAATCTCTATTAATTTTACAGTCATCATCTAAAAATCCTACATAATCTAAATTATGTTTTTTAATTTTTTGTAAAAATATATTTCTTGTGTTTGGAATATCTTTTTTTGTTGAATTTAAAATAAATATATTAATTTTTTTATTTATTATTATTTTTTTTTTTAAATTAATTAACTTAGTAAAATTATTATTTGCTACTAAATAAAATGAAAGGTTAGACCCATCAGGAATTTTAAGTATATTCAGATTATTTAATAATTTATGATGGAAGGTTTCATTTTTTTTACCAAAACAAATACAAATAGCAATTTTCATATAAATATTTTTTTAAAGTTTCTAAAGAGTCTTGCAAAAAAAATTAAGTAAACTATAAAAAAATTTTGTTTATTATCAAGCCTAATTTGAGTGCATTCTTTTAAAAAATCAATATATTTAATTCTTGAGGATAGACCTCCGCTTCTAAATTTACCAAAGATTTCATTTTTTTTTGTTGCCATTCCATTCATTTTTTTTTTGACTATAAGTCTATAAAATAAATCATAATCAGCTGAGTATTTATATTTAATATTATAAAAACCTACTTTTTTATGTGCATCTTTTTTAATAAAAAAACCAATTGAATGAGTTGAATAAAATCCAAATGACCATTTAATTTTTTGTGGGTAATAACCGTGCAAGAGTTTATGTTTATATACACTACCAAATAAAAAATCTAATTTTTTATATTTATTAAAATATTCATTCACTATATCTAAAGTCTCATTATAATAAATATCATCTGAATTTAATATTCCTATAATATCTCCAGAACTTTTTTTTATACCTTTGTTCATTGCATCGTATAAACCTTTGTCTTTTTCACTTATAAAATACTTAATCTTTTTTATATGTTTATTAATTATATCAATTGTTCTGTCTGTAGATTTTCCATCTATTATTATATGTTCATAATTTTTGTATTTCTGTTTATGCACACTTAAAATATTTTTTTCTAAATATTTTTCGGAATTTTTTGTAACTGTGATAATGCTTATTTTATTTTTCATTTTTCACTTGGATATATTTTTTAACTATTCTTAAATATCTAAAACAGTTTTCTTTTACATTAAATCTGTGTAGATACTTGTGTGAAAGATTAGATTTTCTAATTAAGTATTTTTGGTTTAAATAAAACTTTTTAATCTCGTAAAAAAGTTTTTTATGGTCTGAAACTGGATATAAATTCCCCAATTTTCCATTCATTAAGATTTCTTTTGGACCTGTGGGACAATTTGAAGAAATTATTGGTAAGTTATAATTTTGTGCTTCAATCAATACATTTGGTAAGCCTTCATATTTTGATGATAACACGAACAGGTTTGCCTTATTCATAAATTTATGGGCATTCTTTTTATAACCCAATAATTTGATTTCCTTTTGAAGATTGTATGTTTTGATATATTTATTTAAAGCATCATATTCATAACCACTACCTATTATACTTGCTGTAAACTGAATATTACTTTCCTTTAATAATTTTAATGACCTTAGTAAGGTCATATGATCTTTTTGATGTGTCAATCTACCAATATTTAAAATTTTCAACTCTTTATTAATTCTTTTTGTTTTTTTTTTAAATTTTATGTTAGTTATGATTGGGTTGTAAATATAACTTGATTTTATATTCAATTTTTTTTTAAGATTTTTTTTAAAATCTTTACTATTTACTATAATTTCATTTGCTGAATTATAAATCGCTTTAAAAATAATTTTTTGATAATTTTTGCTAATATACTTATTTGGAGAAGTATTTAATCTTATAATAAGATTTAAATTAAAAATTTTAGATATTATTGCTGCAGATAAGTTTTGCTGAAATGAAAAAAGTACGTATTCTTTGTGTTTAATAAAACTTAATATTAAAAAAAAACAACAAATAGTTTTTATTAGTCTTGATTGGTTGTTAAAAAAATTAGACTTTGGACATATTATATTTATTTTTTTATTAAAGTTTTTTTTATAATTATTGTTTGCTGTAACAAGATAAACATTTTTTATGTGTTTTGAAAAATAGTTTGATAAAATAAATAGATTTTTTTCTACACCTGCTTTTTCAATAGATGGTATAAAAATTATTAAACTTTTCATTTGTAAATTTTTTTAACAGATATACTTTTAAATATTTTCATTATTGACCTTCCAAAAAAAATATAGAATAACTCAAATATATTTTGTCCATTATCAAACCTAATCTTTATTTCGTTAGCTATTTTTATTAAAAAATTACTCCCTGATGAAATACCACTATCTCCAAGATCTCCAAAAATCTCATGACCTTTTGTGTGTATTCCTTTCATTCTATTTTTTACAATTATTCTATATAAAAAATCATAGTCTGAAGAATATTTGTATTTTATATTTAAAAGACCTACTTTTTTTAATGACTCTAATTTTATATAAAAACCAACTATTGATGAAGGAATAATGTTAAATTGTTTCTTGATATCCTGCGGTCTGAATCCTGCATAAATTTTTTTATCTTTTTTTACAGCTCCGCATATAAAATCATGTGATGGAAATTTATTAATATATTTAACTAAAGTTTTAATTGCATTAGGGTATAATATATTTGACGAGTCAACAATACCAACATAATCACCGTTGGCTAACTGAAAACCTTTATTCCAGGCATCCCACATTCCTTTATCTTTTTCACTCATCCAAATATCAATGTCTTGATCATACGATTTTAAAATCTTAATAGTGTCTTTTCCTGAATTACCATCAATAACAATTAGCTCTAGATTATCGTAGTTTTGTTTAAGTACTGATCTAATTGCTTTCTCTATACTCAAACATCTAAAGTTTGGCATAATTATCGAAATTAATGGTTTTTTTTTAATACTATTTTTGAATAGATTTTTAAATCTAAGACCACCAAAGGTAGGTGGTAGAGTTTTTTTTAATTTGAGTTTTTTGGTAATAAATTTTTCTTCTAGAATAACTTTCCTTCTAAACTGTTTTAAATATATTCTTGTTTTACCAAGTTTATTTTTGATTTTTATCAATTTATATTTAGTTAGAGTTTTCCACGTACCACTTGATTGTATTTTCTAAGCCATCTTTAAGAGATATTTTTGGTTTCCACCCAAATTTTTTTAGTATCGTGTTATCAAGTATTTTTCTTTTTGTTCCATCTGGGTATTTATTATTAAACTTTAATTTGAATTTTCCTGATGTTAATCTAGAAATAAGTTCTGCAAATTTTTTGATGGTGAGTTCTTGACCAGACCCTACATTAATTACACAATTTTTTCTTAAAAATTCTTCAAAATTTTTTTCTTTTTTTATTTTTTTATTTAAAATAAAAAATATGGCAGATGCTAAATCATTTACATGCATTATTTCTCTTTTTGGTTTTCCTGACCCCCATATTTCTACTAAATTTTTTTTTTTATTTTTTGCATCTATAAATTTTTTAATTAAAGCTGGAATAAAATGACTATTTTTTGAATCAAAATTATCATTTGGTCCGTATAAGTTACATGGCATTAATGTAAAATAATTTGTGTTATACTGCTCGTTATAAAATTGACATGCTTTTAATCCCACAATTTTAGCTAAAGCATAGGCTTCATTTGTTTTTTCTAACTCACTAGATAATAAATATTTTTCTTTTATCGGTTGTTTTGATTTGCCTGGGTAGATGCAGGAGCTACCTAAGTTTAAAAAATGCTTAACCTTATTCTTATAAGCAGATTTTATTAAATTTGTTTGTATATAAATATTTTCATATAAAAATTGTGTGGGATAGGTTGAGTTTGCTAAAATCCCACCAACTTTACCTGCACAGTTAATTATTATATCAGGTTTATTTTTTTTGATAAATTTTTCTACTTGCTCCTCTACTTGCAAGTCCAGGTCTTTTCTAGAGGCAGTTAGAACTTTTTTTACATTATTATTAATTAAATAATTTTTTAGCGCTGTCCCAACCATACCGTTGTGTCCTGCTATAAAAATTTTGTATTTATTGAGTTGATTATTCATATTTAGGAAAAAGTAATCATAAGGGATGTTTATAGTAAAATATTTTAAAATATCTAATTAAATTATCAATAATTTACTGTGACTATGGTTATATTCATAATGTTTGGTATAAGATTTAATGATGAAAAACTGCTTAAATAGCAAATGTGGTGGAAATATTAAATTGTTATACGACTATGGTTCAAATTATAATTTTAACGATGTAAGCTTTGATTGTACTACTAATTCATATTCAAAACCTAAAATATATAAATGCAATAAATGTGAACTTAAATTTTCTGAATTGGCAGCAGCTTTGCCCAATAAACAAGTTGAAGATAAATATAATAATGTTGTAGATAATATTTATATCGATGAAATTCCTCAACGACGAAAATATTTTTCTAATCTATATAAGAAAATTTGTTATAATTTTAACAAAGATCAATCAGTTCTTGAAGTAGGCTCATACTATGGTGTCTTTGGTAATATAATTGAGCCAAATGTAAAAAATTATTCTGGCCTAGAACTTTCAAAACATGGAGCGGACTATGCTAAAAAAAATTATAACTTACAAATTTTTAATGAAACAATTGAAGAACACACAAAAAGACAACTTAAATACGATATAATAATTATGGCAGATGTAATTGAACATTTTTCAAATCCTTTTAAAATGCTAGAAGCAATTGAAAAAATTTTAAAGCCAGATGGGTTATTAATTTTTACAACATATAATATGGACTCATTATATGCCAAGATTACAGGAAAAAACTACCACTGGATATTACCCATGCATCTGTTCTACTTTTCAAACAAAACATTGAAGAATATTTGTTTGGAGAGTAATTTGAAAATAATTAAAATTAAAAATGATTCAAGGGTAGTTAGTTTTTATTATCTACTAAATAAATTGAAATTAATTTTTCCAAAATTGAAATATTTATTTCAATACATGAGTAAAATAAAATTTCTTCAAAGAGTTAATATATATGTAAATTTATTTGATTTAAATATTTATTTTGTAAAAAAAATAAGAAAATAAATGCTTTTAAATAATAAAAATTTTTTTTTATTTTGTTTATCGATATTATTATTTTTATCTAAATGGATTTTTTCTTTTTCATTCTTTGATGAAAATTTAGATGTAAAAATAATATTTGAAAGTGTAACTGATGGTAAATATTACTATCCACTTATAAAATATTTCGCTGAATTAAATTTCAACAATTCATATGATCCAGCAATTACGAATTTAAAGATTATTCCACTTCCGATAGCTGGTATTATTTTTCATTCTTTATTTTATAAGATATTTGGAATTACTTCATTTATTATTATTGAACTTTTTTGTATATTCTTTTTTTTACTGATATTTAAAAAAATTTTTACTTACTTTTTTTCTGAAAATAATTCAATTATATTTGCTTTATCAATTTTTATCCTTCCTTCTTTAATAATATTACTGAATTTAGATAAATTGCCATTTGTAAGTTTATTAGAAAATAACTTCTATACTCTTAGAGTTCCAAGACCAATGGTCTCTTCATTATATTTTTTTACTTTTATTTATTTGATGGTCTCAATGTATATGAGTAAGTTTTATATTAAAAAAAAATTTATATATACAGGAGTTATATTTGGACTAACATTATCAAGTTTTTATTATTATTTTTTTATTGAAGTAATAATTTTTTTTCTATTACTTTGTTTAAAGTTTAAAAAAAGTTTAATTAAAGAAATATATAAAAATTTTTACCTATATGCTCTGCTGCTACTATTTTTTATCATAACAATAACACCATTCTTAATTAATCTATTTTTACACGAAACTGATTTTACAAGTAGGCAGTGTATATTTGAACTTGATTCAAATAAAAAATTTGTCTTAATTAAACATTATTTAATAAATTATTTAAAATTAGAATTTTTAGCTCTAGTCTCAATCTTATCATTTTTAACATTTCTTTCTAATAAATTGAGAATTGCTAATTATAAAATAATAAATATTTTTTTTATCATATTTATATCTTGTATTTTAGCTCCACTTCTATTCGTGTCTCTATCAAATAAAAGTTGTGTTCTTTATCATTTTAATAATTTAATAATAGTTTGGGCTGTCATATTTTTGTTTGTTCTAAGTATTGTTTATTTTCAAAACCTCATGAAATTAAATATTAATAATAAATTAAGAAATTTATTAATTATATTTTTTATATCTATTTATTCATTTACTTCTTTTGAAAAAATAGATGATTTTTCAAAAGATAAAAATAAAAATTTGCATAGAAAAGAATTTCATCAAGTTACTTCAATAATTTCTGATAATTTAAATTTATCAAAATCAAATTTACTAACATTTGATAATGACATAATGATTTGGTCAATTATAAACAATATACAATATCTAAATCTTGTTAATGGGTTATTTATTTCTAAGACAGATGAAATGATTGAAAACGATTTGATTAATGTTTTTAAATTTCTCAATCTAAATTCTAGTGACTTTATGAATTTTATTCAAAATAAAAAGACAAGCTGGCGATATATGAATTTAAATGTGTCAGATTTTTTCTTTTATAAGTACCAAGCAAACTCTTTAACAACTTTTAAAAATAGTAGTGATTTTGATACAGATATAAAATTTGAAATTGCAGAATCATCTCCATTATTGCAACAACAATCAATTATTCCAAATTTTGAATTAACTAGATTAAAAAATAAATTTTTAAATTCTGATTTTAATTTTTTTAATGAGCCTAATATAATTATTCTAAACAAAGAAAAGGAAATATTTTCTCAAATAAAAATTGATAAAAAAAAATATTGTAATTTATTTAATGGTCAAAAATTAGTTCTTTACGTTTCTAAAAACCAAATAAATAATTGTAACTAAAGTTAAATATTATAAAAACTAAACCTTTATAATTTTTTTAAAATTTTTAAAATGATCAAATTTTGTAAATCTTTTTAAATATTTTTTTGTTTTAATTTTTTTAATTTTTAAATCAGTCTCCGAGCTTTCATAATATCTTTCAAATGCCTCAACTAATTCATTTTCATTATTGTTTTCAAACAAAAAACCTCCTAAACCATTTTGCAGAATTTCTGCTGGACCATTTGGACAATTACTGGCTATAATTGGTATATTTAAATAAGCTGCTTCTAAAAGTACAAAACCTGGGTCCTCCCAAAGTGATGAAAGAATAAAACATTCTGCTTTATCTAAATACTTATATGGATTTTCCTTAAAGCCTATTAAATCTACAGAATTCGAAACTTCTCGATTACGAATTATTTGTCTTAACTTATTTTCTTCTTCTCCTGACCCTAAAATTAATAAATGGTAGTCAGGGTGTCTTATTTTTATAGAAGCAAAACTATGTAATAATAAAGAAAAGTTTTTTTGTTTTGTAAGTCTTCCAATAGCAATAATAATTTTTTTATTATTATATTTTGACTCTATTGGTTCATTTTTTCTGTAAAGTATTGTTTTAGGTGAGATAACAGGGTCGTATAATAATTGTAATTTTTCCTGATCAAAAATATTTAATAATTTTAATTTTTCTAATGTAGCAACTGTTGGGCAAGTAACTTTGTAAACATTTTTTCCAAAAAATTTCCAATAAATTTTTCTAAATAAATTTAATTTTGGAAGCCCAGATATTCTGATTACTAATTTCGTCTTACTTTGCATAAATGCAACAACAATAAGTGGTAATGAAACTATTAAATGAGCTATCAAATAATCTGGTTTGTCTTTTTTTAATAATCGCAACAATTTAAAGAAACTAAAAAAAAAAATGAAAAGTTGTGTAAATCTACTTCTCACAAAACCACCCTTTGGTAAATTGTTAATAATACTTTTTTTATACAACTTAATTATTTTTATATCTTTTGTCTTTTCTGGGATCTGTTCCCACTCTCCAACTGCATCAATAATTGATAAATTTACGTTTTCTTTGCTATAATTTTTTATTGCTTCTATTGATTTAATTACAGAGGATACTGTAGCAATTTTAGACAAAAAAGGTGACCAATAGTAGATTTTCATAATTAATATTATCTAGTCAATATAAATTGGTATTTGATATTATATTTTATCAAAGATTACTTTGATTATATGTCTTCATAATTTCATACGTTTTTTTTAAGCCAGATTGAATGTCATACTTTGGTTCCCAGTCTATTATTTTCTTTATTTTTGATATGTCTGTTACAAATTCCATAGGTCCAGAAACTTTTTTATTTTCAGAGATAATTTTTTTTTTAGATAAATTTGATATTATGTTGCACATGTCTTTAATCGATGACATTTTACCAGAACCTAAATTAATTATTCCTTGAAAATTAGAATCTATTAGCTTTAGAACTGCATCTGCCGCATCCTCTGTAAAAATAAAATCTCTTTTAGGCTCATCATTCCATATTTTAACTTGCTCTTCTGTAAAAACATCTTGCATAATAGTTGGTACTAGGTCTGGTCTTCTTAGCCTAGTATACCCATATATATTACTCAATCTTACAATTATTGATGGAATTGAATTGCCAAAATATTGAACTATCTGCTCTGACAAATACTTACTAAATACATATTTATTAACATATGGATTTATTTCTTGTGTTTCATCTACTGGTAATATTAATTTTTTTTGGTCGTATAATAGTATTGTTGTAAAGCACATAAATTTTTTTACTTTTCTTTCTGCAAAATATGACAATGCTTGATTAAGAGGGTAAACATTTAGATCTATTCCCATATTAGTACTTAGGTTAATCTCATGATGATTAGAGCTTCCTATTAGAAAGATTACTTTATCAAAATCAACATCATCTAGTTTATTTATTTCATTGAGACTATTTAATTGAATGTGTTTATTTTGACATTCTTTAGGTGGTAATGTTCTACCTACAGAAATAATTTCTGGATTTTTTGAAAGGATAACTGGTCCAAAAAAACCACTACCACCAAATAATAATGTTTTTTTCATTTAAGCTTGATTCTTTTTTGATAAATATCTCTTATTCCATCTTTTAATTTTATTGCCGTAAACTCTGGAAAATATTTTACCATATTTGAAATTGCAATATCTTTTCGCATTTGACCATTTGGTTTAGTATTATCATATTCAATTGATATATTTTTAGCATCACAAGCCTCAAGTGCTATTTTTGCAATATAGTCTATTGAATAATTTTCATTTGTAGCAATATTCATATTGTAAAACTTTTTTTTTGATATCATTATATTTATTATTTTAGCAACATCTATTGCATGCATAAACTGTCTATATGGAGTGCCATCTCCAAATAATGTTATTTTATTTTTTTTTTTAACTTTTGCTTCAATAATTTTTTCAATTAATGCTCCCACAAAATGTCCTTTAATTGCATCAAATTTATCAAATTCACCATATAGATTACAAGGTATAATATAATTATATTTTGTATTAAATTTTTTGTTATACATATCAATATGTATTGCCATACATCTTTTTGCATAAGAATAAGAAAACAGATCTTTGTGTGGTGCTCCATTTAAAAGTTCAGATTCCTTAATAGGATATTCATTAATATCATCAGGATAAATGCAAGAGCTTAATATACCTAAAAAATTTTCAACATTATTTGCAAAACTTTCTTTTAACATAAAAGTATTCATTAATATATTTTCTTCAAAATATTTCACCGGTTCTTCAATATTATGGTGAACACCCCCAACTATTGCAGCTAAATGAATAACTTTTTTAGGCTTTACTTCTAAAAACATTTTTTTAACTTCTGTTAAATCTAATAGATTATAATCTTTAGATGATACATATTTTGCATCTGGTAATATTTGCTTTAAATATGTACCAATTAGACCTGTGCCTCCAGTAACTAATATTTCATTCATAAAATTTTATCTCTTCTTAGCAGTAAAAAAATAGCCTATTGGATATATTGATTTTGGGTTAGTTTTTAATAAAATTGTTATAAAAAAATCAAATATAAGGGAAAAAGTTAAGATAATTTCATAAATAATTGGTATATATTTTAAAAAACCTCTAATCAGAGAAAAGCCTGCTAAAAAAGGTCCTACACCAAGTTCCTTTATTTTAATTTTATAAAAGCCATTTTTCTTCAAGTTATATAATAAATTATCTTTCGTAAATCTAAAGTGATCTTTTGGGGCTCCATGAACTCTGTATAAAAATGGAGTTGATCCAATAACTTTTCCATTTTTTTTTAAGATATTTCTAATATTTTTTAGAGGCGTATCAATATTATTTAAATGTTCAAGTACATTAAAAACTATTAAATTATCATATTTAATTTTTAAGTTATTATTTATTTTTTCTAAATTAATATTGATGATTTTATTTGATTTACTTTTAAAATTTGAAAAATGACAAATTGTAGTTTTTTCATTACATTTTAAAAAATTTTTTTTATAATTATCACTTGCACCTAATTCAATACATTGGCCATTAATAGCCTCTTTATCAAACTCGAAATTTTGAAAATCTCTTAGAATAGAATTTTTGGAAAAAAAAAGTTTAAAATAATTCATTATTAAGCATTTTTTTGACAATCTGGTTAAAGTTAACTTTTGCAGTCCAATTAATAGTTTTCTTGGCTAACTTTACATTGGCCCTATAAGCTTTTATGTCAGTTTTTCTTTTTAGGTTATTTTGATTAGCTTTTAATCTTTTAATACTGATATCTTTAAGTTTAAATACTTCGTTAACAAAATCTCTAATACTATACTTTTTACCTGTTCCTAAAACTAAATCTATTGGTTTTTTTTGTTGCAACATTAACCACATGGCCTCTACATACTCAGGAGCCCAACCCCAATCTCTATAAATATCTATACTCCCTAACTTTAAGTTAATTTTATTATTTTTATTAATCGTTTTAGACACATCTATTATTTTTTTAGTAACGAATTCTCCTGATCGTAATGGGGATTCATGGTTAAAAAGTATACCACTACATGCAAAGAGATTGTAATTTTCTCTATATATTTTTGTATAATAATATCCTGCTGCTTTTGCAACACCATAAGGACTTTGTGGCTCAATTCTAGAATTTTCACTATATAAATTATTTTTAAAATTTCCAAAAAATTGACCAGATGCTGCATTAAAAATTTTAATTTTTTTTTTTACTATTTTTTACATGATTTAATATATTTAATATTCCTAGTGTATTACTAATTAATGACTCCTTGGGGAATAAGAATGAGTTAACTACAGAAGAATAGCCAGCTAAATAATATATTTCATTAATAGTATTATTTTTTTTAAATAGATTTTTAAGAAATTTATCATCTGTAGCAACACCTTTAATAAGTCTTATCTTATTAAATATTTTTAATTTTTTTAATCTAAATAAATTTTTAGATGAAGAATTCCTTGTTATTCCTAATACAGTATATTTTTTATCTATAAGAAATTTTGCCAAATAAGAACCATCTTGACCACTTACTCCAAAAATTACTGCTTTTTTTTTCATTAAAAGTTGATTTGATTTAGTTCACTTTATTTTTTCAAAACATCATCTTTATATTATAAAAAACAATTAAATAACATAATTTTAAAATTTAAATAATTAATCCCGATACGCTAGATAATATTTTAGATATAACTTAAATTTTAAATAAATAACTTAATTTTAGATTATGAGATTTTATAATTTTCTATATTTAAAAAATATGAAATAAGAGAAATTCATCATTTTTTTATAATTTCTTTACTTGGAAAAATATAATCTAAAAATATTTAATATGGTTCTAAATATTTCAATCTTTGGTATTTTTGATTCACCATGTAGTCGAACTTCAAATATAATAGGTATTTCAATAATATTAAAGCCTTGCTTGTTTACTTGATATATTGTTTCCATAAAAAAACTATAACCTTTTGAGTTTATTTTTTCTATTTGAAAGTTTTTCATCTTTTTTAGATTAAATGCTCTAAAAGAAGATGTAAACTCTGAACACTTGAGATTTAATAAATATTTAATTACCTTATTTGCAATAAAGCTCAGTGCAAACCTAAAAAAATTTAATTTATTTTTTCCTCCTGTCATATATCTAGATCCCAAAACAAAATCATTATCATAAATATTTTCTAAAAAATTAGGTATTTCTTTTGGATCATGTGAGAGATCTGCATCCATAGTAATTAAATAATCATAATCATTCTTTGTAGCATAATCGTAAGCATACTTATGAGCTGTATCAAGTCCAAGTTTTCCTTCTCTTATAATAACTTTGAGTTGATTATTTTCTTCTTCAATTTTTTTAAGCAAAACACCTGTTCCATCAGGGCTATTATCGTCTATAATTAGAATATCAGCATAATTACAATTTTTTTTAATTTCAGAAATTAACTCACCTATATTGTTTATTTCATTATATGTTGCAGAGAAAATAAGTATTTTTTTCATTTTAAATTTCACTTTTTACAAATAAATTTGTTTTTAAATCAAAAATTTTATTACATTTTCTTAGAGCAGATACTTTATGTGAAATAAAGATTATTGTTTTATCTTCAAAAATTCTAAATATATCATCTATAAATTGTTTTTCTGTTACATTGTCTAATGAGCTTGTTGACTCATCAAAAATTATTAAATCTGAATCTCTATACAATGCTCTTGCTACACCTATACGCTGCTTTTGACCTACAGAAAAATTTCTTCCATTTTCTTCAACAATTGTTTCAAATCCATCTTTTAAGTTATTTATTAAATTATCTATTTGGGCTGCTTTCGAAACGTTCATCAATTTTCTAATAGATATTTTATCTTCTTGAACTCCTAAAGCGATATTCATCTTAAGCCTGTCTTCTATTAAAAAAACTTCTTGAGGCACATAACTAATATTTTCTATAAATTGATTCTTTTCTCGAAATAACTCACAGTCATCAATAAATATTTTTCCTTTTTTATGTTTAAATAGTCCCATTATAATATTTACAAGTGTTGATTTACCTGCGCCAGAACTACCAATTATCCCAATTTTATCACCTTTGTTTATCTCAAAATTTAAATTATTAATTATATTATTTTTATCATCATAGTTAAAACTAACGTTTGTTAATTTTATATTTTTTTTAAATTTTAAGTATTCTACATTTCCTTCTATATTATCATTTTTTGGAATATTATTAAGTTCAGAAAAAATTAAATCAAAAGAAGGTTGAATTGCTTTTAAATTGCTTAATGATGTGGCTAAGCTATTAAAAACTGGTATTAGCCTAAGCGCTACTACAACCATTAATGACAAAAAGGGTAAAATTGTAATTATATCATTATTTTTTTGTAATTGCATAAAAATTATTATTACTATCAAAATTACAGCAGTCATTTCTAAAAATAATCTTGGCATTGATGTAATAAAATAATTTAAAAAAATATTCCTCTCAGATTTCTCTATTTTATTTGAATAGCTCTTATATTGATAATCTCTTAATCCATAAATTTTTAACTCTTTAAATAGACCAATTGTTTCATAGATTATTCTTATAAGGCCTGAGGAATAAATTTGAATTTCTTTACCTCTTTTAAATATTTTTTTTTTATTAAGAAAATAAAATAAAGAAGCTACAGTAAGAAAACTTGTAAATAAAAAAATTGTAATTTCAGCATTAGAAAAAAAAAGTAAAATTATTATTGCTACAAGAATGAGACACTCTTTAGCTATATTCATTAAACTCAATATATAGATTATAGTGTTTCCCACATCTATAGAAAGAGTTCTTTGAATTATAGAGGTGTTTTTTTTTACAAAATAAAGGTAATTCTGATTTAAATAAAAATTAAATAATTTTCGTGAAATGTAAAGTTTAATGTTTTTGAGTAATCGACCTTGGAAAAAAAAAATTGATGCATGAAATAAATTTTTAAATATAAATAAAGCAATAATTATCAAGGAAATAAGTTCAATTTTATTTTTTTGGGACATGTTTTCTGAATTTTCATTTAAATATTGAAATTTTAAAAATTTTAAGTCAAAACTATTTTGATCTAAAATTGAACTTAATAAGATTGGAATTGAGCCCAAACTTAAAATTTCTAGTATTGACAAAATAATTAAGAGAAAAGCAAGTATAACTAATAAAAACAAATATTTAGGATTAATGTTTTTATAAATATTATTTATTATATTCATTAGAAATTTAATATTATTTTATTATTAAATTGTAATTGTATTCCCATAAATATTTTTTTTAAATCACCTAAATAATGATAGTTAGTTATTTTAGACATATCTTTTTATTTCATTAATTATTGTATTATAACCCGTTGTTTGTTGATTATTACTAAGATATTTTGCAGTGAATGCTTCAATTCTTTTTTTATTTCTATTAAATTTTTTATTTAAATCATATTTACTGAAATTAACTTTACGATCTATATCAATCACAGGTGAACCAGATTTGCGCGGGTACATATTAAACTCATAAAATGGTTTAACACCCATTTGTTTTGTTGATAAAAATATTATTTTTTTTTTCATAATAAAGGCTGGATTAATTGATGTTGAATTAAACAACGCAATTATTTCTGAATTTTTGATTAAATCGAATGTTTTATTTTTATATACTTTATAGCCTCTTAAAAACTTTTTTGTAAAATTTATCGAATATTGAGGACCTATACTTACAACTATTTTTTTTTATATATAATTTTTAAATGATTGAGAAATTTATTTACTCTTAAATAATGTTGACTCATTTGCTCTTCGTTTATTTTTTTGTTTTGACTTAAATTATCCATGTGATTGATCATATAATCAATATATAGAATATGTTTATCTGATTTAATAATTTTTTTTTCAAAGCACATATCGTATGCAGTGCTATTAACTAATATGACTTTATTGTAAAAAGAAAATTTATCTCTTATGTATCCCATTTTTTTTTTATTATTAAAAATATTTTTATTTGTTGTAAAACAAATATCGATTTTATTAAAAATATTTAATCCAACGAGTACATTAACTATATATGAGCTAAATTTATTGTTTAAAAAATATAAAAATTTCTTAAAAAAATGTTTTTTTTCAAAAACTACACTTTGTGATACAAGATCTACAGTTAAAACTTTAAATTGTTTTATTTTACTTCTTTTTACCAGATAATGAATATAAAAATCTTGAAATTTTTTCCCAAAATTATTAATAGCTATTTTATTTTCTATTTTTTCAAAATAATTAAAAAATTCTTTAGATCTTTTGAAGGAAATAAATTTGATATTTGAATATTTTTTTTCTAAATATGAGGTGTTTTTTTTTTTATTATTAAAAAATTTAAAATTTAAAATGTTAATAAAAATAATAGTATCAAAATTTCTTGCCAATTGTCTAATTAGCAATTGATGGGTATGAATTGTTGAAATTGCAGAATTAAAATCAGTTAATACATGGATTATTTTATCTTTTTTCATAATAAAAAATTAACAATTTTAAAATCTAGTTGTCAAATTCTATAGTTTCATATGTCTCTGGTAACTGACATTTGTTACATTTTTTTAAGTTATCTTTATTTTGCATAGTTTCTTATACTTTTAAGCAAGTAAACACTGCTTGGTAAATTTAAAATTCTTTTTTCTAAATTTTCTGTGGTTTTCATTTCCATCCTTGGGCATAATTTAAATTTATCAAGTTTATGAAGTGGTTTCCATATCGGTCTTATTGAAAAACCTAAGTTATTTGCTTTTTCTAATATCTTTTCTTTTAAATGTGAAATTTTATTATCTAGTATGATAGTTTGGAGCCAGTAATTACTCTTAGCGTATTTTGGTTCTTGAAATATTGCAACATCTTTTATATGTTTAAAGCCATCTTTATATTTCTTAAATAATTTTCTTTTTATACTTACATAGCTTTTAATTCTTTTCATTTGAGCGCAGCCCAATGAAGCGTTTATTCCTGGCATTCTATAATTATAACCAATATCTGAATATTCATATTTCCACCTATGTGGTTTCTTTGCTGTTGTGCTTAAATATTTTAATTTTTTTGCAATTTTTAAACTATTAGTTAATAACGCTCCTCCACCACCAGTAGTTATTATTTTATTTCCATTAAAACTTAACACC
>MDTF01007718.1_pt1 | contig 26839 bp, 26 predicted proteins | sample 811191 | NCBI WGS metagenome assembly MDTF01 (sample SAMN05326649, study PRJNA326480) | marine metagenome | isolation source: seawater | place: Southern Ocean | collected 2011
ATTAAATTAATATTATGAGTAAAGGTACCGTAAAATTTTTCAACGAATCTAAAGGATTTGGATTTATCGTAGAAGAAGGAAACAACAGTGAACATTTTGTACATGTATCAGGTTTGATCGACGAAATTCGTGAAAATGATGAAGTAGAATTTGAATTACAAGATGGAAGAAAAGGATTAAACGCAGTAAACGTAAGAGTAATCTAATATATACTACTAGTTAATTTTTCAAACAAAAGCCTATCTTAACAGATAGGCTTTTTTTATGCAAGTACTTATTTTATTGGAATTTTGATATCGTATATTTTTCTACTTTTATTATTTAGTTTGTTTTCTCTTAACCAGGCATTGTGTAGCTTTAACTCTTTGTAATTTGTATTAAAACCTTTTGCAAAAGAAGCTATGTTTGTAATTACAGTATCTACTTTCACAATTTTGATTTTCGGTAATGTATATAAATCATCTTTTTCAAATTCAAAACCATAATTTTTAGGATTTGACAGCACTTCTTTTAACGCTAATATTCTAAAGACATAACGAGAGGTTTCTGTATTTAATAATAAATCGTAATAATCGGTTACTTGTTGTTTTTTTAGATTTCTAGCAATCCTTGCATTTCCTGCATTGTAAGCAGCCGCTGCAAGGGTCCAGGATCCAAATCGTTTTTTTGATTTTTTTAGATAATCTGCAGCTACTTTTGTTGCCTTTTCAAGATTATAACGCTCATCAACATTTTGATTTACTTCTAAGCCGTACTCTTTAGCAGAAGATTTTAAAAAGTGCCAAAAGCCAGCAGCACCAGCAGAGGATGAGTTATTTTCTAATCCACTTTCTGCAACAGCTAAGTACTTAAAATCATCTGGAATCCCATATTTTTTCAACATGGGTTCTATTATTGGAAAATACTTATGGGCTCTTTTAATTAATAATAAACCATTAGATTGCCAATAGGTGTTTACCAATAACTCTCTATCCATTCGCTCTTTAATATCATAAAGCTCTGTTGGAACTTTTTCACCAGCAAAGGTTAACTCACCAGGAATCTTTAAAGCTTTTATAATATAAGTATCTGCTGTATTTTTTTCTGAAGATACATCAGAAATATAGACTGCATTAAAAAAAGTTATAGAGAGTATGGTGATGAATATTATTGATAAAAAACGAACTATTTTCTGCATTGAATTTTTCCTTAAATTAGTAAAACTTAAAATTAGGAAAATACAAATGAAATATCAGGATATATTCTTGTAAATTATATCTGAAATTTCTTTAGCTTTTAATAAAATCATTACATGAGTTCCTTTATTTACCAGTATAAAATTATTAATGTGTTTTGAAGGAAAAACATGGTCTTCATTTCCGTGAATATGTAGGATGTTTTTTGGCGCATTTTCTTGCTTCCAATGAAGTACGTTATAGATGGCCCATTTCATATAGCTTGCATCTTTTACAGATAAATACATTTCATATAATTCTGCACGTTTCTTTAAAAAATCACCTAAGAAATATTTAGTGTAATCTTCAAGGTTTTCAACAATTTTAGCAGGAAAAAGTTTATAGGCTTTGGTTACTTGAAATAACTTTAATCGATAGGGGAATTCGTGATGGCTTTTAATACTGGAAACTAAAATTATTTTTTGAACAGAAATAATTTTGCTAATTTCTTGCACTAAAATACCACCAAAAGAGACTCCTAATAAAACAGGGTTTTTGTGGATAATATCATCAGATATCCTAAGTGCGTACTCTTCTAGTGATTCATCAAAATAATTAGGGGTCTTCCATTCTAAAAAATGGAGCTCAAACTTTTCTTTAGGCAAAGAAATATGTTCAAATATTTTAGAGTTAGCTCCTAAGCCAGGCATGCAGTATAGATGAATTCTCTCCATTGCTTTTGCTTTTATTTTATTGCAGTTGCTATTAATTCTTCAGAAAAATTAAAACGAACTAATCCATCTTCATCAATGCAAGTTAAAGTAACAGTATGAAGTGTGTTCATAAATTCTGGATTCCAAGGTGTTTTCACTTTCACATAGTTTTCGGTAAAGCCATAAATATAGCCTTCTTTATTTTCGCTTTCAAACAAAACCGTAAGACTTTCTCCAAGCTGAGTCTCATAAAAAGCTCTCCGTTTTTTAACGGATAAACCACGTAACATTTTACTTCGTTTAGCTCTTGTTTTTTTGGGAACTACTCCATCCATCAAAATAGCTTCAGTATTTGGTCTTTCAGAATAGGTAAATACGTGTAAATAAGAAATATCTAAATCATTTAAATAGTGATAAGTTTCTAGAAAATGCTCTTCTGTTTCCCCAGGAAAACCTACAATTATATCCACACCAATACACGCATTAGGCATTACTTTTTTTATCTTCTGAACTCTATTCGTATAAGTATGTCGTAAATAACGACGTTTCATTTTTTTTAATAGATCATCACTGCCGCTTTGTAATGGAATGTGAAAATGAGGAACAAAAGTGTTAGATTTAGAAACAAAATCAATTGTTTCATCTCGCAATAAATTAGGTTCTATAGAAGAAATTCTTAATCGATGAATTCCTGTCACCTTGTCCAATTTTTTTACTAAGTCTAAAAATGTATGCTCATGTTTTTTATTTCCAAACTCTCCTTTCCCATAGTCACCAATATTTACACCTGTTAGAACAATTTCTTTAATTCCTCTTTTAGAAATTTCTCTGGCATTATTCAAAACATTTTCTACAGTATCACTCCTGGAAATACCTCTAGCCAATGGAATTGTACAATAGGTGCATTTGTAATCGCAACCATCTTGAACCTTTAAAAAAGCTCTTGTTCTGTCTCCAATAGAGTAAGAGCCAACATAAAAATCTGCTTCAGATATTTCACATGAATGAACCTCACCATGTTGATTTTTGGTTAAATCATTTATATAACTAGTGACATTAAATTTTTCTGTTGCACCTAGTACCAAATCAACACCATCTACAGCTGCTAATTCTTTAGGTTTTAACTGAGCATAACAACCAACAGCAATTAAAAATGCATTTTCGTTTTTCTTTAAGGCATTTTTTACGATTGTTTTAAATCGTTTGTCTGCATTATCTGTAACAGAGCAGGTATTAATAACATAAATATCTGCCTTTTCATTAAAATCTACACGATCAAAACCTTCGCTCACAAAATTACGAGCAATCGTAGATGTTTCTGAGAAGTTAAGTTTGCATCCTAGAGTATAAAATGCGACTTTTTTATCTGCATTCATTCTTGTACATTTAAAGGCGGTCAAATTTACAATAATTCTTATAATTGAGATGGATACTCAAATCATTTTTGAAACATAGAGATTGATAGTTAGGAAATTGTTATTGAGTGATTTAGATCCTTTTCATGAAATGCAATCCAATATAAACGTAATGCAATATGTACGAGTAAAAGCAATGACTTTTGAGGAGAATACAAAAGAATTGGCCGAATTAATTGAAAAGTACCATCATTTTGAGAATGATTTTGGATTTATGCAATTGAAAGAAAATTGGATCATTATTTTGTAGGAACTTGTGCATTGGTTAAAAATTTAAATAATGATGATGAATTGAGAGTTCGTTTTTTTTAAAATTACTGGAGATTAGGCTATGGTTTAGAAATTTGTAAAGGATTGTTAGCCTATAGTAGATCTCTAAGAATACCTAAATTAATTATTTATGTTGCAGTAGATAATAATGCTTCTGTTAAAATAGTAGAAAAATGTAATTTTCAATATGTTAAAAAACAGATGGATCCAATTCTAAAAATAATAGAAATCAAATACAAATTAGTTTTATGAATGTTAGTCACTTTAAACCAGCATATTATGATGTAATTTTTACAACACTGTTATCTGAAAATCTTTCATATTATGAGAAGACTGCCAAATGAATGGAAATCTTAGCAACAAAACAAAAAGAATTTTTGGTATAGAATCGTCAAGGAGTAAAATAGGAATAACAGTTTCATATTGGGAAAATTTAGAAGCAATCACATGCTGGAATAACATAGAGCATTCAGAAGCAAGAAATAGAGTCAGAGATCAATGGAATTAACAATATCAATTAAGAATTTGTAAAGTAGAAAGAGATTATGGTTTTAAGAAATAGTTGGCATTGTTTGTTGTTGTTTATGATAATTTCTTGTCAGAAAGAACAACCTAAGTATAATATTTCTAAAGTTTTTAGATACAATGAACATTCCAATATTACCTCTTTAGATCCTGCTTTTGCAAAAGATCAGCGAAATATTTGGGCAGTTAATCAGTTGTATAACGGATTAGTGCAATTAGATGATAGTTTACAAGTACAACCTAGTATTGCTGAAAGTTGGGATATTTCTGATGATGGAAAAGTATATACATTTTCACTAAGAAATGATGTTTATTTCCACAAGCATATTCTCTTTGGAAAAGATTCCACCAGACTAGTTACAGCAGTTGATTTTGAGTATAGTTTTCAAAGATTGTTAGATAAAAACATCGTTTCACCAGGAGGGTGGGTTTTGCAGAATGTAGAACGTTTTTCAGCGATAGATAATAGCATTTTTCGAATTGAATTAAAACAAGCATTTCCTCCATTTTTAGGATTGTTGGCCATGAAATATTGCTCTGTTGTATCTAAAGAGGCAATTGAGTATTTTGAAGATGAATATCGTGCAAATCCAATAGGAACTGGTCCTTTTAAATTTAAACTATGGATAGAAAACACCAAGCTTGTTTTTCGAAAAAACACCAATTACTTTGAAAAAGACACAAATGGGATCTCTCTGCCTTATCTAGAAGCTGTTGCCATTACATTTTTACCAGATAAACAAAGTGAATTCTTGCAATTTATTCAAGGGAATTTAGATTTTATGAAGGGTTTAGATGCATCTTATAAAGATGATATTATTACTATTGATGGGAAATTACAATCAAAATATATTCATAAAATTCATATGCAAACTGGTGCTTACTTAAATACAGAGTATTTAGGTGTGTATTTAGATCATAAAAATAACATCACAAGTAATAAATTGATTAGAAAGGCAATTAATTATGGTTTTGATAGAAAAAAGATGATTAAATATTTACGAAATGGAATTGGGACACCAGCAATTAATGGGTTTATTCCAACAGGATTGCCGTCTTTTAATAATCAAAAAGGGTATGAATATACTCCCGAAATTTCACGTAAACTACTTCAACAATTTAAACAGGAAACAGGAATTACGAATCCTTCTGTTACGATTACAACCAATAGCAATTACTTAGACTTATGTGAGTTTATTCAGCGAGAATTACAGAAAATAGGATTGGAGGTCATAATAGATGTAATACCTCCGTCTACCCTAAGACAAGGGAAAGCTAATGGTAAGTTTGAAATTTTTAGAGCTAGTTGGATTGCTGATTATCCTGATGCAGAAAACTATTTATCGTTATTCTATAGTAAGAACTTTACCCCAAACGGACCTAATTACACACATTTTAAAAATGAAGATTTCGATGCTTTATATGAGCAATCTATCTCTGCGATTAATTCAAATATAAGATATAGATTCTATCAACGAATGGATAGTATTTTAATAGATGAAGTACCCGTTATTCCTTTGTATTATGATCAAGTTATACGTTTCTCTCAGAAAAACATTAAAGGTTTAGGAATTAATCCAATAGATATGTTAGATTTAAGAAAAGTTAAAAAATAAGGTAATATATCAAAAAATTTATCTTATTGTCTCCTTTAAATTTATTCTTGCTAGAATAGGGAAGTGGTCTGAATATTGAACATCGAACGTTTTAAAATTATTAACTTCAAAATTATTATCTACTAATATGAAATCTATCCGCAAAGGATACATATAATTAAAAGTTCTACCTAAGCCTTTTCCTGCTATTTCAAAGGCATCTTGTTTATTTTTACATAATTGATTATAAACCCATGAAAAAGCTGTGTTATTAAAATCTCCACAGACTATTTTTTTTCCTTCCCATTGTTTTTCATGTTCTAAAAACTGCTCAACTTGTGTTGCTTGTTTTTGAAAAGAAGTTTTCATGTGTTGAATTAGTTTATCTGAATCTTGTTCACCAAAATGTTGTTTATTAGGATTTATTTTTAGAGATTCTAAATGAATATTGTAAATTCTAATAGTATCTTTTTCTTTTAATATATCTGCAAAAATGATATTGTTAGCACTCTCCTCTAAATCTAAAGAACCAGAGTTAATAATTTCATATTTAGAATAAATAGCTAAGCCAAATTTATTAATTTCAGATTTTGTCTTTATAAATTGGTAGGGGTAAGATATTTTGAGGTTTTTTGCTTCAAAGAATTCTTGAATTGTTATAATATCTGGTTTTTTTTCAGATATAAAATTAGAGGTTTTTTCTGCGATATCATTCTCTTTACTCCACTTGTAATGATTAAATAAACGAACATTGTAACTCATCACTTTTATGTCATCGTTCAAAAAAATTTTCTTTTCTGAAAATTTATAAATACTATTAATATATCCAACACCCAGAACTATAGCGAATGTAGATATTATAAAGTATTTTTTTAATTTAATAATCCAATAGAATATAAATAAAATATTTAACAGAAAAAGGAGTGGTACAGCTAAACTAATAATAGTAAACCCAGGATTTGACTCGGGTGATATAAAAGGTAGCACATAAGAAAAAAGCAAGATTATTGCTATAACAATGTTTATAAAGATTATTATTTTATTCCAAAAAACATCCATTTTTCATTTTTTACCTTTTCTATATTTACTTTTATAATTTTCTAATTTATTTTAGAGGTTCTTTTATCTTATTTTCCTTGTTTAAAAAGAAACCCTTTTTCTTCTTTAGTTAAGGTCTCATAACCTGATTTACTAATCTTATCTAAGATACCATCAATCTTTATCTGGTTGTCTAATTGTACCTTTTCATTATTAGACGTTTTAGTAGATTTGTAGACTGTATGTAAAGGTTTCGTCCTTTTGGTAAACATTTTCAAAAATGAGCTAAAAAAATTATTTTTTTTATTACTTGCCTGAGAAACATAAATATACCCATATAATGCGCCCCCTAAATGAGCAATATGTCCACCTCCATTTCCACCAGCTAATGATATCAAATCGAATAGAATAAATACTCCAGCTAAATGCCAAACTTTTACATAGCCTATAAACCTAAATTGTAATTGATAGTTGGGTATATATGTAGCAACTCCAATAACAATTGCAGTGATACCAGCAGATGCACCGACCATTGTATGAGTTATACCCTCAAAAATAGGAAAATAACTATAGCTTATCAGGTATGCAATTCCACCAAAAACTGTTCCTAAAACATAGAAATTAAGTAATTGTTTTTGTGTAAAATATTCTAAGAATAGTCGGCCGAAATAATGTAAAACAAGACAATTGAATAGAAGATGTAAAAAACCACTATGCAAAAATCCATAGGTAACAAGTGTCCATGGTTTTGTGATAAAAAGATCAAAAGAGGATGATAAAGAAAACCATTGATATATGAAATTTAACTGTCTACCATACAAGCCACTGAAAGAACTTGAAATTAAGGTTATAATAAATATGGCTACATTTATATATATTAATTGCTCTACAATTGTAGCTGTTCTGAATTTTGTTTCTAAGTCTTTAAATAAACTCATTTATTTTTAGTGTTAAAATTGATTTTTTTTCCAATAATAAGCCAATACAAAACCAATAATTGCTCCTCCAATATGTGCAAAGTGAGCGATGTTTCCAACAGAATATTTAGTCATCCCAAAAAACAAATCTCCAAGTAAAATTAATGGGATAAAGTATTTCGCTGCTATTGGAACTGGGAAAAATATCAATGCAAGTTTTGCATCTTTAAAATACAAACCAAAAGCAACTAAAACTCCATAAACGGCTCCGGAGGCTCCAACTGCAGGTGTATGATAAAGGCTGTAAAATTGGCTTAATTCTTCTTTATTTAAGGTAATAATATCAGCATAATTTGTATAAACACCAGTATCTAAGATTTTATAAATATTATTTGAATTGAGTCCATTTTGAATTAAAACTTCATAAAACCCGTTAAATTGATAATAATTTACCAGTGAATAAATTAAGCCAGCACCTATTCCAGCCGAGAAATAGAAGAATAGGAATTTATTTCGTCCCCAAATTTTTTCTAAAGGAGTTCCAAATGCCCATAAACCATACATGTTAAAAAGTATATGAGGAAAACTACCGTGCATAAACATATGAGTAACATACTGCCAAAAGCCAAAATTTTCATTTTTAGGAAAATGTAATGCAAGAATATTTGTGAGATCTAAATTTATTAGTTGTGGAGCAACAAATAAAATAACATTGACTATGATCAAATGTTTTATTCCTTCTGTAAGTTTTATTCCATTCATATTTTAATGAGAAAATAATTTATCAATTTCTTCTAACGTAAGTGTCTTAAAAGTTGCTTTCCCAGAAGGGCAAATACTTGGTTCTTTACATGAAAATAGTCTATTTACAAGGCTTTCTTGCTCTTTTTGTGATAAAAAATCACCAGTTTTAATAGCGATAGATTTTGCAAAAGACTTAGCCATTATATCTAAAGGTTTAAAATTAGTATCTGGAATATCTAAATTAAAATCCTCTAATAGTTCTTCTAAAACTTTAGATATTTTACTTTCAGACATAGAAACGGGAGTTCCTTTTATGGTAACGGATTCTTTTGTGAATTCATCAAAATAAAAACCAACATTTTCTAATTCTGATTTTAATGTATAAATCATTTCAATCTCAGCCGATGAAAACGAAATAGTAATAGGAAATAATAATTGTTGGCTATGAACTTCTTTTAGAGTTACACTCTCTAAAAATTCCTCATATAATACTCTTTGATGAGCTAGCGATTGATGGATTAAAACGACACCAGATTTTATAGAACTATATAAATATTTTTTCTGTATTTGAATTGTTTTATTTGCAAGGTGAGATACATCTTGATCAAATAGAGTCTCTTGTTGTGCTACTTCTTCTGTAGATACATATAAGCTCTCCCAATTTGTAATTTCTTTCTTTTGTTGAAATGATTTATTAAGTTCAGAATCATTTCCAAAAGGGTTAAAAGATGGATCAACAGATATTTTAGGAGTTGACGGTCTAGAATCTTGCTTTGTGAAATTATATGGTGTATCTAATGTAGCATCCCTATTAAAATCTAGAATAGGAGCAACATTGTATTGCCCTAAACTATGTTTAATTGTGGCTCTTAAAATAGCATATACAGCCTTTTCATCATCAAACTTTATTTCTGTTTTAGTTGGATGAATATTAATATCGATACTTTTTGTGGGAACTGTTAGATATAAAAAATAAGAAGGATGAGAGCCATGCTCAAGTAATCCATCAAAAGCAGCAACAACAGCATGATTTAAGTAGGGACTCTTTACATAACGATTATTTACAAAAAAGAATTGTTCCCCTCTTTTTTTCTTAGAAAATACTGGTTTGGCAATAAACCCTTTCATAGAAATCATTTCTGTATCTTCTGAAACAGGAACTAGTTTTTCATTCATCTTAGGTCCGAAAACAGCAACTATTCTCTTTCTTAAATTACTAGTTTTGAGATTATAAACCTCATTTTCATTGTGATGTAAACTAAAAGATATTTCTGGATGCGACAAAGACACCCTCTGAAATTCATCTATAATATGTCTTGTTTCTATCGTATCAGATTTTAAAAAGTTTCTTCTAGCGGGAATATTATAAAATAGATTTTTTACAGCAATATTAGTTCCGGATGATGTTCCTACCTTATCTTGATATGTTATTTTACTTCCTTCAATTTTTATATGTGTTCCTAATTCTTGCGATTCCTGTTTTGTCTTCATTTCCACATGAGCTATTGCCGCTATTGAAGCCATCGCTTCACCTCTAAAACCTTTTGTATGTAATTCAAATAAGTCTTCTGCAGCTCTTATTTTGGAAGTTGCATGACGCTCAAAAGAAAGTCTAGCGTCCGTAGTAGTCATTCCTTTACCATTGTCAATGACCTGAATCAGCGTTTTACCTGCATCTCTGAGAATAAGTTTTATAGAAGTTGATGCAGCATCAATAGAGTTTTCCAATAGTTCTTTAACTACAGAGGCAGGTCTTTGAACTACTTCTCCTGCAGCAATTTGGTTGGCCACATGATCTGGTAAGAGTTGAATAATGTCTGACATTATTTTTTACTAAATATTGATAGATCAAAATCTATGATGAATAAAAAAATGATAACCAAAAAAACAATAATATATAGTACTACTTTATTTGTATTTACTCCTGACGATTCTAGATGGTAAGTCTCATCATTAAATTCTATAGTATTTTTCTCTCCTTTTAGTTCACCTATAGCACCAGTAATCTTTCCTTTTAAACCTTTATCACTTCCAATTGAGCTTCTAAATTCATCAAATTTATGCTTAATAGCATACGGATTACCATCCCCTTTATAGTATCTAGGTTTGTAATCAAATTTTTTGTTTTTTCTTTTTATTATTCCCATACAACTCTCTGTAAGTTCATTTCAATACTACAAATATTAAATCAATAGATAAGTAGCCTGTCAAAGTTACTTAATAATAAAATAGTGGTCAAGGTTTATTGATAAGTTACGCTGTTAAAACTAGGTTAAAGAGGCCATTTTAATTGCGGCCAAAGCACATTCTATCCCTTTATTACCTAATTTTCCACCAGACCTATCAATAGATTGTTGTTTTGTGTTATCAGTTAATACACAAAAGATAATAGGAGTATTGTATTTAATATTGAGATCTACGATACCTTGAGTAACTCCATTACAAACAAAATCGAAATGTTTTGTTTCTCCTTGGATGACATTTCCAATGGCAATAATTGCATCTAATTGTTGAGTTTCTATCATTTTCTTACAACCAAAAATCAATTCAAAACTACCAGGAACCTCCCAAGAAATAATATTTTCTTGCTTTACACCACAATCTAAGAAAGTTTTTATAGCACCGTTTTGTAGATTTTGTGTGATTTCTGGATTCCATTCAGAAACAACAATCCCAAACCGAAAATCTTTCGCGTTTGGGATTGTTGCTTTATCGTATTGTGATAAATTTATTGAAGCCATTAGTACTATTGAGCGTATTTTGCGCTGTAAATATATTTATCTATATTTTTACCAGCCTCTGTTGTTGAGTATTTTTCTTTAATTTCAATAAATAATTTTTCAGCTTTTGAAAACTGACCTAAATCCATTGCTGTCCTGGCGGCTTTGAACAAAAACAATGGTGTTGTAAAATCATTATCCTTTTTGTTAGCTGCTTTTTCATAATATTCTAAAGCATCATTAGCTTGATCAATATCTGCAAATGCATCACCGATAGCCCCTAAAGCAGTTGGACCTAATAACTCGTCATCAGATGAAAATTTACTTAAGTATTCAATTGCTTTTTGATATTCTTTCATTTTTAAATACGAAACACCAGCATAATAATTAGAAATGTTTCCTGATTTTGTTCCACTATATACTAGTGAAATATCTAAAAAACCATATTTATTATCTGATCCATCTAAGCCAAGTTGTAACAAGGAATCTACGTCTTTACCTGCAGCTAAATTAGCGTCATTAAAGTGTTTTCTTGGAAAAGACAACTCGTTAGAGGCAGCTGTTTCTTGAGGTTCAATAACAAACTTATTATAGCCCAAAAATCCTAAGATTAGAATAATTATAAGAATAAGTCCATAAAATAGGGGTTTACTATTTTTCTCAATCCATTGTTCAGATTTGGATGCTGTATCATCTAGAGTATTAAAAACTTCTGCAGTAGTGCTTTGCATGTCTGAAGCTAACTGCTCTTTATTGTCTTTTGATTTAAATCCTTTTTTCTTATATGTTGCCATATTTTATTTAAAATTAGTACGGCAAAAATAGTTTTTTTAATTGGATATTGAAAGCCTATATATGGTAATTTTTCAATATTTTGCAGAACCTAACCCGCTACAATTTTTAGCTATGTACCTACAGAAATTAACTTTAGTAAATTTTAAAAATTTTAACTCTAAAACTTTTGAGTTTGAAAAGAAAATAAATTGTTTTGTTGGTCAGAATGGTATTGGTAAAACTAATATTTTAGATGCTATTTACTATCTATCTTTTGCAAAAAGTTATTTCAATCCCGTAGCTATTCAGAATATTCAACATCACAAAACATTTTTTATGGTTGAAGGTGATTATTCTATCAATGAAAGAACAGAAAAAATAGTGTGTAGCTTAAAGAAAGGACAAAAGAAAGTTTTAAAACGAAATGGAAAAGCATATGAGAAGTTTTCAGATCATGTTGGACAGGTTCCACTTGTTATTATATCTCCCTCAGATAGAGATTTAGTGACCGGAGGAAGTGATATTAGAAGAAAGTTTATTGATGGAGTGATTTCTCAACAAGATAAAGGTTACTTACAAGATTTAATAGCCTATAATAAAATACTTTCCCAACGGAATGCTTTGTTAAAATATTTTGCTGCAAATAGAACTTTTGACCCAGTAAATTTAGAAGTATATGATGATCAATTAATTATTTTTGGATCCAATATTTTTACTAAAAGAAAAGAATTTTTAGAAAAATTCACTCCTATTTTCAATCTAAAGTATCAAGTTATATCTAATGATAAAGAACAGGTTAATTTAATCTACAAAAGTCAATTACTTATTTCTTCTTACAAAGATTTATTAAAAAATAGTCTAGAAAAAGATAAAATACTTCAATATACAACTGTTGGTATTCATAAAGACGATTTGAGTTTTGAAATTGGAGACCATCCTATCAAAAAGTTTGGATCTCAAGGACAGCAAAAATCTTATTTAATAGCTTTAAAGTTTGCCCAATTTGATTTTATTAGGCAACAATCTAATTTAATACCATTATTATTGTTAGATGATATATTTGATAAATTAGATGAGTTTCGTGTTTCTCACATTATCGAATTGGTTAATAATGATGAATTTGGACAGATATTTATTACAGATACTCATTCAGATAGAACAGAAAATATAATTCAGCGTAGTAATAAACCATATCAAATTTTTAAAATGTAGCTTTATTTTTTTAGAATTATACAGTCAAACATAAATATTAATAATAAGATTATATTGTAAATTAGCACTAATCAAGTATTATGATTCAAGACGTAATTAACTAAAATAAAAATGGCAAAAAGAGAAAATGAATCTGTTTCCTTAAAAAACCTGATGCATTCTTTTATTAAAGAAAATAACCTTTCTAAAGGAATGCAAAAAATAAAAATTGAAGAGGCCTGGCAAAATCTAATGGGGCAGGGTGTTACCTCTCATACACAATCCGTTAAATTGCAGAAGAAAACATTAATTATCCACCTTACTTCTTCTGTTTTACGTGAAGAATTAAGTTATGGAAAAGACAAAATAATTAAAATGATTAATGAAGAAATGGGAGAGGAAGTTGTTTCTAAACTAATGTTGGTTTAAATCATGTCGTTTAGTAACTTTAACACAAAAAAAAACTCACAACCTTTGCTGTGAGTTTATATTTAAATTAGAAAATATTAGAACATCTCTCTTCCAGAGAAATGAAAATTTCCTTCTATTTCTGCATTTTCGTCACTATCTGATCCATGAACTGCATTTTCACCCATAGAGGTTGCGAATAATTGTCTGATGGTTCCTTCAGCAGCATCTGCCGGATTAGTAGCTCCAATTAAAGTTCTAAAATCTTCAACAGCATTGTCTTTTTCTAAGATAGCCGCAATAACGGGGCCTCTAGTCATAAACTCGACTAACTCACCGAAGAAAGGGCGCTCATTGTGAACAGCATAAAAGGTTTCTGCATCTGTTTTGGTCATCTGCGTCTTTTTCATCGCTACTATTCTAAATCCTGCTGAATTAATCTTATCTAGGATTGCTCCAGTATGTCCGTTTTCTACACCATCTGGCTTAATCATGGTGAATGTTTTATTTGTTGCCATTTTTGTTGTTTAATGTTTTAAAATCGCGGCAAAAGTACATAAATTTTTAATAAAATTGTATATTTGTGATCTATGATTTTAAAACAATTAAACCAACTACAATCTTTTTTAGAAACTCCAAAAAACATTGTCATTGTTGGGCATAGAAACCCAGATGGTGATGCTATGGGTTCTACATTAGCATTAAATCATTATTTAAAAAAGAAAGGTCACAATCCAACAGTGGTGATTCCAAATGAATATCCAAATTTCTTACATTGGTTGCCAGGTTCAGACAATACCTATCGTTTTGATTGGCAAAACTCTCAATCTCAGAGAGCTATAAAAAAATCAGATATTATATTTTTATTAGACTTTAATGCTTTACATAGGGTAGGTCATGATATGCAAAACACATTGGAAGCCTATGAAAATGATTTTGTTTTGATAGATCATCATCAACAACCTGATGAGTTCACCTACATGTTTTCGGATACTGAAATGTGTTCTACTTGTCAGATGATATATCATTTTATAGAAAAAATGGGAGATATTGATTTGATCGATTCAGATATAGCCACATGTTTGTACACAGGGATTATGACAGATACTGGTTCATTTAGATTTCGATCTACAACCAGTTTAACTCATAGGGTTATTGCAAACTTGATAGATAAAGGAGCAGAAAATGATAGAATTCACAGTAATGTATATGACGCTAGTTCCTATGGACGTTTACAATTACTAGGGCAAGCCTTGAGTAATCTTAAGGTTTTGTCAGCTTATAAGACAGCTTATATTACATTAACAGACCAAGAGAAAGTAGCTAATAATTTTACCAAAGGTGATACGGAAGGTATTGTGAATTATGCGCTTTCAATTGAAGGCGTTGTAATGGCAGCAATTTTTATTGAAGATAAAGAACAGCAAATTATTAAAATATCTTTTAGATCTAAAGGTAACTTTTCTGTAAATAAATTTGCAAGAGAAAATTTTAACGGAGGAGGTCACGATAATGCTGCTGGAGGAAAGTCCGATCTTAATATGGTAGAAACTGTCAAAAAATTTAGCGACTTAATAATAATAAATAAAGAAGAATTATCAAATTCATATGAGGTTTAGAAGTTTTTTTTTATTTGTTTTTTTAAGTTTTATTTCCTGTTCTGAGCAGGAAGTCAGAAAACCAATTAGCTCAAGTAAAACTCATACGCTCCTCTCTACGGTTAAAGCGCTTAAGGAAATAAATAAAATTGAAGAAGCAAAAATTGAAAATTATATTAAAAAAGATAGTTTACATGATTATATTCGCTCTTCTAATGGATTTTGGTATCAGTACATTAACAAAATAGAATTGGATACAATCACTCCAAAAAAAGGAGATTTAGTTAAAATAACATATGATTTCTTAGATTTAAATAATCTAACTATATACACAAAAGAAGAAAATAGTATCAGAGAATATAGGGTAGATGAGGAAGATTTTATTCCTGCACTACAAATTGGAATAAAATTAATGAAAGTAGGAGAAACTATTAAATTTATTATTCCTTCCTATAATGCATATGGACTTCTTGGAGATGAACGCGGAATAGGTATAAATCAATCAATAATAAGTAGAGTAACATTAATTAATATAAAATAATAAAAAAAATGAAAAATAGATTTTTACAATTACTACTAGTTTTTTCTTTAGCTTTTACTGCGTGTAATGATAAATATAAAAACTTAGAAGATGGTATTTATGCAGCTATGGATACAAATAAAGGTGAAATAATTATACAGCTATATGCAGATGAAGTGCCATTAACTGTTGCAAATTTCATAACCCTAGCTGAAGGTAATAATCCAAAAGTTACAGATTCAATTAAAGGGAAAAAATATTATGATGGTTTAAATTTTCATAGAGTAATTAAAGATTTCATGATTCAAGGAGGTGATCCTTTAGCTAATGGACAGGGTGGCCCTGGATATAAATTTTATGACGAATTTAATTCAAAACTAAGACATGATAGTAAGGGAGTGTTATCTATGGCTAACTCAGGAGCTAATACCAACGGAAGTCAGTTTTTCATTACTTACAAACCAACACCTTGGTTAGATGCTTACACAAGTGATAATCAAATGAAAGATTGTAGTAATCCAAGAGTTGGATGTCATGCAGTATTTGGTAAAGTAATTAGTAATTTAGATATATTAGATTCAATAGCTAAATCTGATATAATTGAAAAAGTTACTATAGTAAGAAAAGGTGCTGCAGCTAAAGACTTTGATGCTTTAAAAGTATTTGAAGAGGAGATTTCTAAAAGTGCAGAGAAAGAACAGGAACGCTTAGTTGAAATGGAGAAAGTTGAAAAAGATAGATTACTTAAATTTTCAATAGATCAGAAGGCATTCTACAAAAAAATGGATGTTAAAAAAGCAAAAAAACAAGAATCTGGATTACAAATTTTAACTTTTAAAAGAGGAAGAGGTAAAAAGTTTAATTCGGCTATCTCAGCATCAATGAATTACTCGATGTATTTAGCAGATGGTAAAATGATACAATCTACCAAAGAATCTGATCCATTTATTTTTATATTGGACGAAAAACCTTTAATTCCTGGAGTTAAAGAAGCACTTTCAAAAATGAGAGTAGGTGGTAAAGTAAGATTATTTATTCCTTATTATTTAGGTTATGGTGAAAGCGGCGGAGGTCCTTTTCCTAAAAAAGCTGATTTAATATTTGATTTAGAACTTCTAAAAGTAGGAAAGTAATTTGCTAGATAGACTGCTACAAATAGATACAGAATTACTCATTTTTCTTAATAATTTAGGAAGCGAACAATGGGACAGTTTTTGGTTAGCATTGACTAATCAATTTCACTGGTCTCCATTGTTTGCTTTACTTTTGGTATTAATATATAAGAAGTTAGGATGGAAAAATGGAAGCTTAATGCTTTTGTTTTTAGTTGTTCTAATTACTTTTTCAGATCAGTTCACAAACTTTATAAAGAATTCTTTCGAACGTTTAAGACCCTGTAATACACTAGGGGTAATGGAACAAATTCGACAATTTACTTATAAACCAGGTAGTTATAGTTTTTATTCTGGGCATGCTTCTTCATCAATGACTTTTAGCTTTTTTATTATTTTATTATTAAAGAATCATTATAAGTATATTAGATTTTTAATTATTTTTCCTTTACTTTTTGGATATAGCCGTATCTATTTAGGTGTACATTTTCCATTAGATGTATTATCAGGATATCTAGCGGGACTCTTTTTTGGAACCCTATTTTATTTACTTCAGAAAAAATTACGAATAACATCAAGGTTCAGTTAAAAAACTGATTTCTAAATTAAAAAAAATCACAAGGATAAATTAACGTAAGTTCCTATCAGCATTATTAAATTTATTTCTTGTTATTATAGTAAAGATATTTAGTACTGTGATAATAAGATGTTACTAAACTATCCATTTTTGATACTATCAGAGGGTAAATATTGCTAACATCTAATGTTTCAACATCAGAAAGTTTAAATAAACTTGTTGAATTATTATAATTAGCTTTAGCATAATAAAAACCGTTTTGAATTAAACCGATTGCTGGTTCACCTTTAATTTTAAGATGTATGAATCCAAAAGAATCTTTATTTAAAGTATCTAAAGCATTAGATCCCAATGTATAATTAGTATAGTCTAATCTAGCAACTGTAGCTAATGTTGGAAATAAATCCGCTAGTTTTGCTGTATTAGTTATTTTTTGCGGTTCAATGTACTTTGGTGCGTGAATAAAAAAAGGTACATGGTGAACTTGTATTCCGAGGTCAAATTCTTTTTTAAATAATTTCGTTGGGTTCATAGATGTATTGTGATCTCCAAAAAAAGCAAAAATAGTATTCTTGTAATATCCAGATTCTTTAGCCCTTCTTAAAAAAACCTGTATATTAAAATCTAAATAACGAAGTGCATTTAGTTGTGCCAAAGAAATAAAGCCAGATTCTTCAAGGGTAGCATTGTCTATTTCCCCTTCCTTAAGAGGCTTATAAGTTTCTTTATTTTCAGGAACAGTAAAAGGTCTGTGATTTGTTGCTGTCTGAATATAGGCTACAAAAGATTCGTTTTTTGAATGTAGATCTTTTAAAACTTTATCAGATTCTTTAAATAAATTATAATCATCTATTCCCCAAACATCTGATCTGTCTTCAGTATCATAACTTCCTTCTTCATAAATTTTTAAATTTTTAATATTAGATTGAAATACACCTCTAATATTTGCCCAATTGGCACTACCACCAAGAAAATATAATTTCTGATATTCATCAAACTGATCAAATATGATTTTTTGATCTATGACTCTTAAATTTCTAGATGCTGTCTCTTTATTGTCTATATCTGCAAGTCCTGTAATACTAGAAAAAACACTAGCAGCAGTTCCACGTTTATGTACATAGAAATTTTCAAAATAAGCACTCTCTTTAATAATTTGATCAATATTTGAGGTAGCTTTGGCTTTGTTTCCCTCATATCCTAGAGGAACAACTCCAAGTGATTCTAACATTACAATTACAATATTAGGTTTTTGAGTGGAGATAGAATCGAAAGTAATTTTTCTTTCAAACAAAAGAGTATCTCTTTGAAGGTTAAGATACTTTGCAATTACTGGAAAGTATGCCTTAGTCTTTTCTATATCTGCACCATCATTTCTGAGAGAAAAACTATCAAAAAAGTTTAAAACAGGATTTAATGCGAATTGATTAATAGTATTATTTTTTGAAAAAAAAGCTTCACTCCAACGCAATGGATAATGAGTTATACTTCCATAGACACCAAAAGAGAGTAATAGAAATATAATTATAAAATAAAAAGCTTTTATTTTTTTTGAGATATACGGCATGTCTTTAAGTGCTGTTTTGTCAAATTGTTTAGTGCTTAAGTAGCGTATAATTAATAGTAAAATAATTAAAGCGAGTATACTTTTGTATACAGGATAGCTTTCTATTAATAATTGTGAAGAAATTTTTAAGTTAGACAGAAAACGTAAAGCAGTGGCATCTAGTCTTGTAAATAAGTAGCTGTAATACCCTATATCAATAAGATAAAAAATAGTTAAGAATAGATAATTTATTATATGATATGTGATAGCAACTACTCTAAAAATTTTCTTTTTAAAAAATAAATAATTAGTAGAAAGAATGAGAATCGCTAATGGAAAATAACTAAGAATGGAAAGCTTTAGGTCAAATCTAAAACCATAAATAAAAGCTGTAATTATATTTTTTTGAGAAGCTGAGTCAAAATTAGCAACAAAAAGAAAGAATAAAAGTCTGAAAATAAATAGATATACAAGTAAAAACCCAATGCAGTACAATATATATTTTACGTAATTAGGAATTTTTTTAATCATTAATAATAGTTTGATGTAAATTTATAAAAACAGATGTAATTTTATTAATAATTAATCTGCTATTTTATAATTATTGATAGAACTTACTTTTACTAAATCCATTTTTTGAGAAGTTCTTATTCCTATTCCAACTGTTGGGTACTCATGTATTTTATCTATTAGAGATCCATCAAATTCTAAATATATTATTTCTTGACTAGACGAATTTATAACAGAAACATTCGCTTTTGCAGGGATGCTGTATTTCTCATTTGCTTTTTTATTTTGAAAAACAATATCAATTTCTAAATCATTCACATTAATATTAAAATCATATGGGTTTTTTACAAGAACTCTATAAGATGCTCTCGGTGATTTGCTAAATATAATTTGTTCACTATCAATAAACTCTATCTCAATTTTAAAAAAAGATTTATAGTTATCTATATATGAAATAAAGATTGAGTCTTTCCCCGAACTTTTCATTTTAATTTCCGAATAGTTCTTGGAAATCCTTGTTATATATGCGATAGAATCTGTAGTAAATTGATTATTGTCAGGTATAAAACCATATTGATTTTTTCGCCCTAAATAATTATTTTGATAATGCGTTTTTTCCTTGGTGTAAAACCAATAGATAGATGCATTTTGAAAGCTATTAATAAATAGTTTATCTGAGTTTTTAGTTAGTTCTTTCACCTTGAGTGTCCATTCTTCATTTCCATGAAATGATAATTTAACGGGAATGACTCCCTCATTTGCAATGATAATTCTTGCGAATAGAATGATGACAATATTAGTAAATGCCAAATAGTTAAATAGTTTTATTTGTTTGTTATTTTCTATTAAGTAATTAAATGTTATAAGAATTAATGGTAACATTATAGGAGCTATCCATTGTGCTTGAACATGCCCCCTAAAAGAGGAGAATAAAAAAAAAGAAAGAACCCCACTATAATATAATTCAGACTTTTTTGAAATAGATCTTTACTTTTAATCCCTTTAAAAAATGCTCTATACATGATAATAAATGTGAAACCTAAAATTGCAATAGCATTTAGAAAATGCAATAGAGTATATTCAAATTTATAAGAAGATACAGAGGCTCTTTCGTAAAGATGATATCGAATAGAAGGAAAGTCATGGATATATTGCCAATGTATATGGGGTAAATATAAAAGCATAGACACTAAACAAACTAACCAAATTTTGTAGTCTTTAACTAATTTTATATTAGATAAGAATACAAAAAATATAATTAAAATACCTTGGTATTTGCTGTACATCATTCCAGTAATAGCTATGCAAAGTAACAGATAACTTATCGTATTTTTTTTCTCTAGATATTTGTTGTAAGCAAATAAAAATAAAGCTAAAAAAAGCATTAGAGGTGTGTCTGGAGTTGTTATAAAACCATAAACATTTAACAATGCCGTAGAAAAAATAAGCAGTAAAAATAACCAAGTAAATTCTTTTTTTCTAGGGTGGTTATTAGTAATCCAAACTAAATAGATTAGTATACTGAAGGAAATTGCTGAGAAAAACCGAACACCTATTTCATCTGTAAAAAAAAAATTACTAATAGTAACCCATAAAGCAACTAAAGGCGGATGATCGAAAAATCCCCAATCCATATATTGACTATATACCCAATAATATGCTTCATCTGGCAATAACTCTGTACTACTGCCTTGAATGACATTTAAAATAAAGAATAAAATAATTATAACTGGTAGAAGAAATTTATACTGTTTAATTTTGTTCATTATAATATTTTAATAATTTTTTAGCAGAAGTAAAAGGAGTTGTTTTACCGTTTTTTAATAGGTCAATTTCCTCTTGTAGAGCATTTGAAATATTATTATTTTTAAAAAACGAATCATATAAGCTTTGTTGGATTGTAGATTGAAGCCAAAATGTATTCTGATTATTTCTCTTAATATTGAAGAATTTATTTTTCTTTGCTAAAGAAATATATTCTTCAATCATATCTAGAACAGTATCAATTCCTTTATTTTTTAGTGCGCTAGCAGTTAGTATTTTAGGCTGCCAACCATTTTCCTTTGGTGGGTATAAATGTAATGCTCTATTAAATTCAATCTTAGCAATTTTTGTGTTTTTAATATTCTCTCCATCAGATTTATTAATTACAATAGCATCTGCCATTTCTATGATACCTCTTTTAATTCCTTGTAATTCATCTCCAGCACCCGCAATTTTTAAGAGTAAAAAGAAATCCACCATAGAATGCACCATGGTTTCACTTTGTCCTACACCTACTGTCTCGATAATAATAGTATTAAAGCCAGCTGCTTCACAAAGAATTATACTTTCTCTTGTTTTTTGTGCAACACCTCCCAGAGAGTTTCCAGATGGAGAAGGTCTTATAAAAGCATTTTGATCATTTACCAATTCTTCCATTCTAGTTTTATCACCTAAAATACTACCTCTATTGATTGAACTACTAGGGTCTACAGCTAATACAGCTACTTTCCTTCCATTATTTGTTAAATGTTTTCCAAAAACTTCTATAAAGGTGCTTTTTCCAACACCAGGAACTCCAGTTATACCAATTCTTATCGATTTATTAGCATATGGAAGGCATTTTTCTAAAATTATATTTGCTTTTTCTTGATGTTCTTTATTAGTGCTCTCAATTAAGGTAATAGCCCTACTTAAGAATGTTATATTTCCAGCTAAAATTTCAGAAATAAATTTTTTAACTGAAGGTATTTTACTTCTATTTGTTTTAATTATTTTCGCCGATGATTTACTAGTTGTCTCTTGATGAGAAACACCATCTTTTTGAAAAACTGCTGAAACTTGTTTTTTAGCCATAAATGAGATGACATATTAATTTAGGTAAATTTATAAATAAAAATGATGCAAAAATGTATCATTGAAAAAAAGCTACAGTTGTTTAGAGTTCTATTCTATCAATTCAATTAATAAAACACTAATAATGACACAATTTCTTAAGGAGTTCTATTTCTGTATTCCTTATAAAGTACCTATCTTTAACCCATAAAACTCTATTTTTTATGGAACTCTACAAAGAGAATCAATTAAAAATATATAATTCACTTTCTAAAAGTAAAGAATTTTTTAAACCTGTTCATGATGGTCACATCGGCATGTACGTCTGTGGTCCAACAGTATACAGCAATGCACACCTTGGAAATGTGAGAACATTCATGTTTTTTGATGTGGCATTTCGTTATTTCTTGCACTTAGGTTATAAAGTTAGGTATGTTAGGAATATTACAGATGCAGGACACCTAGAAAATGATGCAGATGAAGGAGAAGATAGAATTGCTAAAAGAGCACGTATAGAGGAAATAGAGCCTATGGAAGTTGTACAGCGTTATACGGTAGACTTTCATGAGGTTTTAAAAAAATATAATTTTCTACCACCAAGCATAGAGCCTACAGCTACAGGACATATTGTAGAGCAAATTGAAATGATTAAAGAGATTATTGAAAAAGGGTTGGGTTATGAAATTAATGGTTCTGTATATTTTGATGTTGTAGCTTATAATAAAAATAATCATTACGGAATTTTATCTGGAAGAAATATAGAAGATGCAATTCATAATACAAGAACATTAGACGGACAATCAGATAAAAAAAATCCTCAAGATTTTGCATTGTGGAAAAAAGCAGAAGAAAGACATATTATGCGATGGCCATCTCCTTGGTCTGATGGTTTTCCCGGTTGGCATTTAGAATGTTCTGTAATGAGTTCTAAATATTTGGGAACTCATTTTGATATTCATGGGGGAGGAATGGACTTGAAATTCCCACATCATGAGTGCGAAATTGCACAATCAAAAACTTGTTCAGGACATGATCCTGTAAACTATTGGATGCACACCAATATGCTGTTGCTGAATGGTCAAAAAATGGCAAAATCTACAGGCAATAATATTTTACCAAATGAAATTTTAACTGGAGATAATAAGATTTTAAGTAAAGCATTTTCTGCAAGTGTAGTCCGCTTTTTTAATATGCAAGCGAATTATAGAAGTATTCTAGATTTTTCTAATGATGCATTGGAAGCATCAGAAAAAGGATATCTAAAATTGATGGAAGCTTTAATTACTCTTACCAATTTACCTACCCAGAAAACTTCTTCAATAAATATTACTGCATGGAAACAGAAATGTTATTCGGCTATGAATGATGATTTTAATACTCCTGTATTAATATCTCATCTTTTTGAAGGAGTTAAGTTTATCAATCAAATTAAAGAAGATAAAAAATCGATTACTACAGAAGACCTGCTAGTTTTATCAGTAACAATGAATACTTTTGTTTTTGATGTTTTAGGTTTGTTAAACGATGTAAAAGAACACAGTTCAGATAAGGTTGATGGAGTTGTAGCACTGTTGATAAAGTTAAGGAAAGAAGCTAGAGAAAATAAAGATTGGGCTTTGTCTGATCAAATTAGAGATGAATTATTAGCTTTAGGGATTCAACTAAAAGATGGCAGAGAAGGAACAACATTTTCTATAAGCTAACATAACATGATTTTTTTTAGCTCCTAATAATTAATACATCTAATAAATAAACTTTTGAGTTTTAACAATATTCTTATATATCCTTTTGTGTTATTGGTCCGATTTTATCAATTAGCCATTTCACCGTTTACACCTTCTACATGCAGGTATGACCCTAGCTGTTCATATTATGCGATAGAAGCCTTAAAAAAAAGAGGCTTGTTTGTTGGAGTATGTTTATCTTTAAAGCGAATTTTTAGTTGTCATCCTTGGGGTGGTAGTGGTTATGATCCAGTACCAGATAAAAAAAAATAAATAAAAGCATTTTTACACCTATTTTAGAAATATAAAAAAAATATGAATTTTTTAGCCATTACATGGGATCCATCGTTAGGAATAGATTTAGGTTTCTTTACCGTTCGTTGGTATAGTTTAATGTTTGTTGCAGCCTTTATAATGGGCTTAAAATTGATGAAAAAAATCTATCTTGAAGATAAAATTCCTATTGAAAAATTAGACACACTTTTTATGTATACTTTTATTTCTATGCTCGCAGGAATGAGATTAGGAGAAGTATTTTTTTATAGCTGGGATTATTATAAAAATAATCTTTTAGAAATTATACTACCCTTCAAAAGAATAGCAGGAGAGACTGCGTTTTTTGGATTAATAGAGGGATGGAAATTTACTGGATATACAGGGTTTGCAAGTCATGGAGCTGCAATAGCTATTATTATAACCATGTATTGGTATAGCAAAAAACATTTACAAAAACCATTGCTTTTTATCTTAGATAGAATGGCAATTGTTTCTGCTTTGGGAGCCGCTTTTGTTAGGCTTGGAAATTTTTTCAATTCAGAAATTTACGGCAAACCAACAGGGTCTAATTTTGGAGTTATTTTTAAATCTTCTGATGCTGAAATGTTACCAAGGCATCCAACTCAGTTATATGAAGCGCTTAGCTATTTAATTTTATTCTTTATTTTGTGGAAGTTTTATTGGAAAACTGATAAAAAACAAAAAACAGGATTCTTGTTTGGTATATTTATGATTGGATTATGGTCCGCAAGATTCTTTATAGAATTCTTTAAAGAAGCGCAGATAGAAGGTAGAGAAGATTGGATTCTTAACGCTCTTAATACTGGGCAAGTTTTGAGTATTCCACTAATATTAATTGGATGCTGGCTTGTTTTTAGAAACAAAAACTAATATATTATTAAAATAATCTACAATAAAAAAGTCTCAACTTCATTGATGAGACTTTTTTATTGGGTTAAAAATTAAATAGATTATCCTTTAATTTTATTCTTAAATTTACTAAACCTAGAGTCTTTTTTCTTTGGCCAATTATTATTAGATGTATCTACATCTGCTGTTTCTAAATCAGGATCAATTGTAATATTTGATATTTCTTTATTGGAATTAATAACCTTTGTAATTTCAGTATCATTATACCTCCATATTTGAGCAGGATAGGTTTTTCTAGATTTAGTGCCATCCTTATAAGTAAACTCTACTATTATTGGCATTACTAGACCGCCAGGCTTATCAAACGTAATTTCATAAAAAAATTTTCCGTTTGCCTTTGTGGCACTTTCCTCATTAAATAAAAGACCTTTTGTAGAGTCTTCTATAAATTTCACTTTCTCTTGTTTCGTAGATTTAGCATAGAATTTTTTTACATTTTTAATACCAATGTCCGTGACATCTGTGGTATAAAACCATCCTCTCCAAAACCAATCTAAATCAATCCCTGAGGCATCTTCCATTGTTCTAAAAAAGTCTGCAGGTGTTGGATGTTTAAACATCCATCGTTGTGCGTAGGTTTTAAAAGCATGATCAAATAATTCTTCCCCCATGATAGTTTCTCGTAAAATCCATAAAGCTGTTGCAGGTTTTCCGTAAGCATTATTTCCAAAACTATAGACATTGTCTCCTTTAGACATAATAGGTGCTATTTGAGATTGATCTCCATTCATATAATCAACAATGTTTTTTGGAAGTCCTCTTCTCATAGGAAAATCTTTATCATATGCTAATTCTGCTAACATTTCCAAATATGAGTTTAATCCCTCATCCATCCATGTCCATTGTCGTTCATCAGAGTTAATAATCATTGGGAAAAAGTTGTGTCCCACTTCGTGAATTGTTACTTTAATCATTCTGTATTTCATTCTATCAGAATAACCTCCGTCTGGTAAATCAGGTCTTCCAGGATTGAATGCCATTTGAGGATATTCCATTCCCATTTGTCCGTCAACAGAAACTGCTTTGTGATATGGATAATCAAATGTATATTTAGAATATGTTTTTAAAGTCTGTACAGTAGCCAAAGTAGAGTGGTCTCCATAAAGAGGATTGGCTTCTTTTGAATACAAAGAATAGGCCATCACAGATTTCCCGTTAATATCTACGGCCATTCCATCCCAAATAAATTTTCTAGAAGTAGCAAAAGCATAATCTCTTACATTTTTTGCGTAAAATCTCCAAGTTTTAGTTTTTTTAGATCGATTCTTTTCCGCAATTATAGCTTCTTCTTGTGTATGAATTAATACTGGTTTGTCATACGTTTTTTTGGCCTCTGCCAAACGCTTCTGCTGTTTCTTAGTCAATACTTCCTTTTCGTTTTGTAGAATACCCGTTGCTTGCATTACATGATCTGCAGGCACAGTTATATCTACTGTGTAATCTCCAAATTCTAAAGCAAATTCACTTCTTCCCCAAAATTGGTCATTTTGCCATCCTTCAACATTATCATACACACAAAGTCTGGGAAAAAACTGAGCAATTACATAGTTGTTATTCCCATCTTTTGGAAAATGCTCAAAACCAGATCTACCTCTATTTTTTCTATGATTATTAATTCTATACCACCAGTTTATATTGAATACAAATGTTTCACCAGAGGCTAGGGGTTTAGGTAAATTAACTCTCATCATGGTTTGATTGATGGTGTATGATAAATCACTACCATCTGAATTGGTAACACTCATAATATGATGACCACCATCAA